>JAABUH010001440.1_pt1 | contig 26651 bp, 19 predicted proteins | sample 5559121 | NCBI WGS metagenome assembly JAABUH01 (sample SAMN10711871, study PRJNA513364) | rock metagenome | isolation source: Antarctica rocks | place: Antarctica: Victoria Land, Battleship Promontory nord | collected 2015-12-28
GACCGGGTGATCGGCACGATCGACCTGGCGCGGGCGTTGCGCGCGGGGGAGCGACGTTTCGAGCCGGGGCTCCTGGCGGCGGCGCACCGGGGCGTCCTCTACGTGGACGAGGTCAATCTCCTCCCCGATCATCTGGTCGATCTGCTGCTCGATGCGGCGGCGAGCGGGCGCAACGTCGTGGAGCGCGAGGGGGTGTCGTTCGCGCACCCGGCGCGCTTCGCCCTGATCGGCACGATGAACCCGGAGGAAGGGGAATTGCGCCCGCAACTCCTCGACCGCTTCGGGCTGGCGATCGACGTGGGCGGGCTCGCCGCGCCGCGCGACCGCGCCGAGGTGGTCCGGCGGCGTATCGCCTACGAGGCCGATCCTGTGGCGTTCGGCGCACGCTGGGTGGGCCAGGAGGAAGCGACCCGCACACGACTGACGGCGGCGCGTGCCCTATTGCCGGGCGTGACCTTGGATGATACGCTGCTGGATCTGATCGCGGCGATCTGTGCCGGGAGCGGCGTGGAGGGGTTGCGCGCGGACCTGACGATCTACAAGACCACCTGCGCGCTCGCCGCCTGGGAGGGACGCGGGGCGGTCGGGGCCGAGGACGTACGGCTGGCGGCGGAACTGGCGCTGCCCCATCGGCGGCGACGATCGTTCGAGGGGAGCGGCTTCGATGGGGAACGACTCGATCAGCTGCTGGCGGAGCAGCGCGAGCAAGAGCAGCAGGGCGAGCAGGGCGAGTTGGCTGCTGAGTCGCCCGCAAGTCTGCCCGATGCGCCGCCTTCGCCGCCTCCGCCCGCCTCACCCGAGGCGAACGCCGAGTCTGGCGCTGCTGACGATGACGAGATGGGTGCTGCGCCCACCGAGACCGACGATACCCAAGGCGGTGCCGAGCCGGATCGCGGCGAACGCTCCGCGCCCGATCAGGGAGCCGGAGCGGGCGATACCGGGAGCACGGGAACCTATGCCGCCCACGCCGCCGCGCCGCTCGCCCTGCCGCCCGCCCCCGCCGATGCCGAGCGCCGACGACAGGCGCGCGAGGCGGCGCGGCAGGGCGCGACCGGCGCGGGGTTGGTCGGGCCGGGGCGACCGGGCGCGATCGTCCCGGCGGCGCGGGCCGGGTCGGGCGGCGGCACGGTCGCGGTGGGCGCGACGATCGGGGCGGCGGCGAGCAGGCGCGCGGGACAAGGTGAGGCTGCGGACAGCGAGGACGCGCCCGCGCTGACGGTCGAGCCGGAGGATCTGCGGGTGCGGCGGCGCGAACCGGCGCTCGGGCGCTGCATCCTCTTCGTGGTCGATGCGAGCGGGTCGATGGCCGCGCAGGGGCGGATGGCGCTGGCGAAGGGGGCGGTCGGGCAACTGCTGCGCGATGTCTACGGACGGCGCGAGCGGGTGGGGCTGATCGCCTTCCGAGCGGGCGGGGCCGAACTGCTCCTGCCACCGACCGGGAGCGCGGAGTTGGCCGAGACGCGCCTGCGCGCCCTGCCGACCGGTGGGCGTACCCCGCTGGCGCACGGTCTGCGGCTGGCGCGGACGGTCTTCGACCGCCCGGAACAGCGCGGGCAACCGGCGCTCCTCGTCGTCATCAGCGATGGGCGGGCGAACGTGCCGATCGCGGCGGGCGACCCGCTGGCCGACGCCCACGAGCAGGCGCGCTTCCTCCGCGCCGCTGGCGTGCAGGCGCTCGTCCTCGACAGCGAAGCGGGCGCGCTCCGCCTCGGCCTCGCCGCGCGCCTCGCGACGGAACTCGGCGCGGCGTGCCACCCGCTCGTCCCGCTCGACGCGGGCGGCGTGGCGGCGACGGTAGGGGTGATCGTGGGAGAGTAAAACTTCCGCTCAGTTGCGCTATGCCATCTCGATGTACTCAGTCCTCCGAAGAGAGTCCCGCCATCTCCGTAGCCTGGATACAAAGTTTGTGCAGATCGGATGTCGAAAGGTTCGTCTCCATGAGATAGCCGTTAGATAGAGAGCGCGAGGAGCGTAATCCTTGCCCGCTCATTGCCAGCAAGCGAGGGTATTTTGCCGCTATGGCTGCAAACTGCTCGTTGTCTATCTCGCCAATCGCTTGCAATGTCTGTTGTGCAACGTCTCTCCAGGTAATAACAGGGATACGCTGACCGAGTATGGTTACTGCCACGGGCGTTTTGCCAGTCACCCCAGGATCATTGCCTGCAATAGTCCGTTCCTGTAGTTTGCCGAAGAACGGCCACAACTTCAGTGCTTGGTCGGCAAGTGCTTCTGCGCGCTCGCGGATCGACTCCTCATTCCAACCAGCGCAATTCTCAAACCAGCTGTTCAAGCCAATGTGACTCTCAGCGAAGAGCTTTTGTTTAGTGGGGAAGTCGCTGTTTGACAGCTCGGAGTTGTATCCGGTGAGCGTGAGGTTGCCGAGCGTGTGCAGGAGGAGTTCATGGATTTGCTCATAGTCTGCTCCCAGATGTTCCCTCCACCAGGGGGTGAGCGTTTGAGGCATGACGTGCTCGACGCTCAACTTGTCGAAAGGAACGACCTCCTTATTACCATCAAACGCTTCAATGCGCTCCAAGATGAGCTTCGTCCTGTCTTGTAACGCCCCTGACCCATACATACGTGCGGTAATCAAGCGCTCGCGAAACTCGCTGTCTTTCGGATAGTTTTTGGTGGAAAGGTTTTCCGTAATCCCCTCGACGAGAGAAGGCGAATCCTGCACCTGTGCATATAATGATGAGAAAACTTTGTTCAACGGGCTTCTTCCTATCCCGCAAATCGCGCGGCGTAGGATGAAGTTTTCCAAAATATCGAGCAAGTCAGCGAATTCGCCTGCTGTAATTCGAGCGCGATCATAATCTGCATAGATGTTGAGTAAGAATGGATATGCAACGGTTACTTCGAGACGGTTCAGGCGCATCAAGCGTTCGCGAAGGGCTCTATGGTGCTCGTTCTCTGGAGAGAGTAACTTCGCGTAATACTCGGAGAATCGGGCGATCTCCTGAAGATATTCGACCATCTCAGCATGAGATTTCGATTCAGCCCGTTGTTTCAATGCAAGATAGACATCGCTCTGCTTGATCAAGGTTCCATCGCGCGTGAGGAAATGACGAATAAATTCTGTCAAATCGGTTGATAATCGTGCCTGCATTGGTGCCCAGTAGGCATCGTAGACGTGTTGCTGTTCTTCGATCTGCACTTTCATGAAGAAGTAGTTTCGTATGAGGTCCGCCTGAGACAATGGGCGACCTTTCGCGTTCAGGCTTTCAAAAATAAGATAAGGATCCTCATCACGATCAAGTTTGATATCTACAAGCATGAGGTTACTTGTGATGAGAACTTGCAGAACCTCGAGGTCAGGGGCGTTCTTTGCTGTTAGTCGCTTGCTGAAAAAGGCTGCGGCCTTCCCGATCTGCGTTTGTTGTACCGTAGTTTGCTCATACATTATTGCAGCAAATGGCTCGCGATCCGCCTGAGTCGGCAGCAGTTTCCAGTAATCGCTGCCTTTCTTGTAGCGATTGGCAAGGAAAGAGTCGGTGATTTCTTCAGCTAACGTGCTTTCAGGGTTACTTTTCGCTTGGTCCCGCAGTAATGCAAGGACGATGAGGATGGTGGTAAGGCGCTGTTGTCCGTCGATGAGCAAAAACTTCGCGACCCCGCTTGCCGGAGAATCAACCGGTATCGTCACCGTTGAGCCGATAAAATGATTACGAGGGTGCTCCTCTTCATATAAATCTTGTAAGTCGTTCCATAGCGTCTCCCATTCTTTGGTATCCCAGCTATACGTTCGCTGGAATAGCGGCACGATAAACTGTTTGTTCCCTTCGAGGATCGAGCGCAGATTGGTTTCCGATGCTTTCATTAGACCTATGCCTCTTTTCTTTTCATAACGCCATGAAAGGAGGATAGCACGGGAATAATAATTGGCAAGCCAAAATGCCCGGATATTGAGGGCGGGGCGCTACACCTGGCGCCCCGCCCACCCTTTTACCTATGTTCTCGGCGCACTGCGTCTCCGCGCCGTTACTTCGCGGCGGTGGAGTTGCCGGAGAGGTGCTCGGCGCGCTCGGCGGCGCTGGTGCCGTTGGTGGCATCGGGGTCGGGCGCGGTGCCGTTACGGGGCAGCAGCTTCTCGACGCGCAGGCGCTTGAGGCGGTGTCCCTCCACCGCCAGGACGGTGATCTGCGCGCCGTCGATCTCGACCTGCTCGCCCGCTCTGGGGAGCCGACCCAGCTCGCGCTGGATCAGGCCACCGAGCGTGGCGTGCTCCTCGTCCTCTTCCCAATCCTTTTCCCAGTGCAGGTGCAGCCGATCGCTCACCTCGCCCGCGCCGATGCGGGCGTCCACCAGCAATTCGTGGTCGCTGATCTGCTGGAGCTCCGGCTCGGTGGTGCGGTCGTGCTCGTCGTTGATGTCGCCGACGATCTCCTCCAGGATGTCCTCGATCGTCAGGATCCCGGCGGTGCCGCCATACTCATCGAGGACAAGGGCGAGGTGGCGCTTGCGCGACCGCATCTCGCGCAGCAGCAGATCGACCTGCTTCGATTCCGGCACGATCAGGTTGCGATCGATCGGACGCGCGAGGTTGGCCAGGGCGATCGGCGCGGCGTCGCGCGGGATGAGGCGCAGCAGATCCTTCGCGTAGAGGACGCCGACGATGTTGTCGATCGAGCCGCGATAGACCGGCACGCGCGAATGGCCCTCGCGCCGGATGATCGCGACGACGTCGGCGAGCGCGGCGTCCTCCGGGACGGCGATGATGTCCAGGCGGGGGACCATGATGTCGCGCGCGGTGCGGTCTTCCAGGTCGAGGATCGCGTCGATCATCTCGCGCTCGGCGTCCTCGATCTGCTCGTCATTGCTGTATTCCGGGCCGAGGACCGCCTGCAATTCTTCCTCGTCGATCGCCTCCTGCGACGCGATCCGGCGCGGTCGGCGCGCGATCAGCAGGCCGACGCGGGTGAGGCCATCGTAGAGGATGAGGAAGGGGAAGGTGAGGGTCGTCGCCAGGATGGCGAAACCGGCCAGTCCGGTGGCCGCGCGCTCGATGCTGCGGCGCGCGAGGCCGCGCGGGACGCTATGGCCGAGGAGGAGGAGCAGCCCGGCCCCGACGCCGAAGGTGAGCCAGGATGCGCCGCCGACCCCCTGGCGTTGTAAGAGCGAGGTGAGCAGGAGCACGAAGGCGACCGAGCCGACGGTGTGGAGGAGGGTCATCGCCGAGCCGTAGGCGCGCGGGCGGGCGATCAGGCTCTCGACGCTGCGTGAGGCACGCCCTTCTTCGTTGAGTCCTTGCCGGAGTTGCTGACGGGTGATCTGCGCTAATACCGCTTCGGTGGCCGCTGTGAGACTGACGAGCAGGAGGCAGGCCACCGCAGCCCCCAGCTCGTACCAACTACTCGGTTCCAATCTGTTCTTTCTCCAGTCGGCAGTCGGCAGTCGGCAGTCGGCAGATTCTTCGCTGATAGAGCATGCCCGCTGCGAAATGGGCAATCGTTACCAGCTAATTCTCTGCCGACTGCTGCCCGCCGACTGCCGACTCTAACTAAAGAGCGCGCTGATCGACAGACCCTTGTGGATCCGCATGATCGCCTCCGCCAGCAACGGTGCCACGGAGATGACCTCGATCGCGCTGTCCCGCTCGCCCTCGCGCAGCGGGACCGTGTCGGTGACGATGGCGCGGGCGATCCCCGCCTCGCGCATCTTGCGCGCCGCGCCATCCGCCAGCAGCGGATGGATGGCGCAGGCGTAGACCTCGGTGGCACCGCGTTTCCGCAGCGTCGCGGCGGCCTCCACCAGGGTGCTGCCGGTGCTGATCATGTCGTCCACGATGATCGCCGTCTTCCCGGCCACATCACCGACCATCTCGATCACCTCGGGGCGATCGGCTGCCGGGCGCTTCTTGGCGATGATTGCCAGGTCCGCGCCGATGCGGATGCGAAAATCCTCCGCGCGCCCCACGCCGCCCGCGTCGGGACTGACGACGACGACATTGTCGAGCCCCTGATTGTGGAAGTAGTCGGCCAGGAGCGGCGCGGCGCGCAGGTGATCGACCGGGATATCGAAGAAGCCCTCGATGGCCGGGGAGTGCAAATCGATCGCCAGGATGCGGCTCGCCCCGGCGGTGACCAGCAGGTTGGCGACGAGCTTGGCGGAGATCGGCTCGCGCCCGGACGACTTCTTCTCCTGCCGCGCGTAGCCGTAATAGGGGATCACCGCCGTGATCCGCGAGGCGGACGAGCGCCGCACCGCGTCCAGCATGATCAGCATCTCCATCAGGTTCTCGTTGACCGGCGCTTGCATCGACTGGATCACGAAGACATCGGAGCCGCGCACATTCTCATCGAGCTTGACGCGCGTCTCGCCATTCCTGAAGCGCCCGATCGTCGCCCGCCCGAGTGGTGCGCCCAGGAAGCGCATGATGTCCTCGGCGAGGACCGGATTCGCATTGCCGGAGAAGACTTGCAGTCGCCCGTCCATTACGCCTCGCCCTTCGTCGTGTCATCCGCCGGTGCCGCCGCCGTGCGCCCCTCGGCGCGGGCGTGGTGCGGGATCGGGCGGGCCGGGATGCCGACAACCTTCTGCCCTGCGGGGACATCGCGGTTCACGAACGATCCGCCCCCGGTGATCGCGCCGGGGCCGATCGCGACCGGGGCGCGCAGGATCGTGTCGACGCCGATGAACGCGCCATCGCCGATCGTGGTGCGGTGCTTGGCGTGCCCATCGTAGTTGGCGGTGATGACCCCCGCGCCGATGTTAACGTCCGTGCCGACGGTGGTATCGCCGAGATAGCCGACGTGGCCGATCGCCGTGCCGGTGCCGATCTCGCTGTTCTTCAGTTCCACGAAGTTGCCGATATGAACGCCTCCCGCCAGCCGCACACCGGGGCGGAGGTGGCTGTAGGGGCCGATGTCGGTCCCCGGCCCGACGGACGACTCCTCGATCGTCGAGTCGCGGATCGCCGCGCCGTCGCCGATGGCGCTGTCACGGATGCGCGCGGCGGGGCCGATGGTGCAGCCCGCGCCGATCGTCGTGCGCCCGGTCAGGACCGAGCCGGGGAGGATCGTCGTGTCGGGGCCGATCGCCACGTCGTAATCGATGTAGGTCGCGGCGGGGTCCGCGATCGTGACCCCGGCCAGCATGTGCGCCCTGTTGATCGTCTGGCGGGCGAGGCGCTCGGCCTCGGCGAGGTGGGCGCGGTTGTTGACGCCCATCGCCGCGCCCAGATCGACCATCACCGCCGCGACCGGCCAGGGCTGACCCGGCTGCGCTCCTTCCGCCGCGACCGCGATGAGGTCGGTCAGGTAGTACTCGTTGCTTTCGTGGAGGGGGAGGCGCGGCAGTTGCTCCGCCAGCCAGGGGAGGCGGAAGCAGTGGATGCCGCTGTTGATCTCCTTCGGACCCGATTCCTCGCCCGCGAGTTCGCGCCACTCGGTGATGCGGGTGATCCGCCCCGCCGCGTCGCGCGTGAGCCGTCCGTGCTGCCCTCCTGTCGGGTGGACGCAGGCGGCCATCGTCACCAGCGCGCCGCTCGCGCGGTGCGCGGCCAGGGTGTCGGCCACCATCCGCGTCGTGTCGAGCGGGTGATCGCCGAAGAGGATCATCACATCGTCGATCGTCGGGTCGAGCAGCGGCAGCGCCATCGCCGGGGCGTGGCCGGTGCCGAGCTGTGCTTCCTGGACGACGAAGTCGAGCCCCGGGTAGCGGGGCGCGGCGTAGGCGCGCAACTGCGCGGCATTGCCGGGGCTGACGACGAGGACCGTCTGGACCGGATCGCAACCGCTGGCGGCGGCGAGCGCGGCGTCGAACAGCGGACGCCCGGCGACGGGATGGAGCATCTTGGTGAGGTGGGAGCGCATCCGCGTCCCCTGCCCGGCGGCGAGGATGATGGCGGCGCAACGCTGCGACGATGGCTGCGGTTCTTCGGGGGGATCGTCCATCGCCGGTTTTATACTCACACATAGGGTAGGGTCGCGCACACACGCGACAAGCCAATACGATGGCCCGCTCGCCCGGCACTCATCAGGGCGAAACGGGCCGTTGCCGAGGAATTGACTCGGGAGCAGGGAGTCGAACCCCAACCCGCACATCCAAAGTGTGCCGCGCTACCATTACGCCACTCCCGAACACACAGCGACGAGCGACCGCTGCCGAGACCCCGCAGGGCGCTCTGTCGTTAAGTATACACGCCCGGCGGGCGGATTGGGTAGCGGGCCAGGGCGGGGCGAGACCCACGCCGAAATATTCTTTGTGGCAAATCCAGCGTGGACACAGCCGATGCGGTATCCTGCGCTGACCGCGCCGTTAACGGCGCGGTCAGCGCAGGATACCGCGTGGGTGGGTACGCGCTCAGGCCGCTCATAGGTTCAGGCCGCTCATAGATAATAGTAGGGGGTGTGATGTTCTCGCGAATCCTGGTCGCCGTGGATGCCGATGAACTCGTCGATGTCGTGATCAAAGAGGCGGGCGATCTCGCCAAGGCGCTCGGCTCGCAGATCGCCTTCGTCCATATCGTCGATCCGGCGGCGGCGCTCGCGCCGCTCGCCGCCGCCGACAACGCGGGCGGCATGGCGCTGCCGACGATGGCTGGACCGGGGAGTGCGGCGCTGACCGAGCAGGTGATCGAGGAGCAGCGCGAGGAAGGGGAGTCGTTCATCGACACGCTGCCCGCGCGCCTTCCCGAGGGGATCAAGTCGGAGGTGCTGCTGCGCGAAGGGGCACCGACCGAGGGGATCATCGACGCCGCGCGCGAGTGGGACGCCGATCTGATCATCGCCGGGACGCACGGGCGCGGCGGGTTGCAGCGCTTATTCGTGGGGAGCACGGCGGAGGCGGTGCTGCGCGCGGCCCCCTGCCCGGTGCTGGTGATCCGCGGCAAGGGTGCCAGGGCATAGTGAGCGGGCGGGTGGCCCGCCCGAACGTGGGACTGATGGGAATGGGGGAGGCAACGATGTCCGCCGATACGCCGATCGCGGCCCCGATCCTCGGCACCCCGCCGAGCGTGGTGACCGATCCGCCGCGCCAGTGGGGGCCGGGTGCCGCGCCGAACAGCTATCCCGATCCCGACGTGGTCATCATCGACACCCGCTTTCGGAGCCTACTCGTCGGCAACACGCCGATCCGGCGCCTGTGGACCGGCTCGCTCTGGGCGGAAGGCCCGGCCTGGTGCGGGCAGGGGCGCTACCTCCTCTTCAGCGATGTGGGCGATGACAAGCAGTATCGCTGGACGCAGGATGACGGGCGGGTGACGGTCTTCCGCGCGCCGACGCGCAACAGCAACGGCAACTCGTTCGACTTCCAGGGGCGGCAGATCTCCTGCGAGCACTGGGCACGGCGCGTCGTCCGCTACGAGCACGACGGCGCGCTGACCGTGATCGCGGACAGCTACGACGGCAAGCGGCTGAACTCGCCGAACGATCTGGTGCCGCACCCGGACGGCAGTATCTGGTTCACCGATCCGAGCTACGGCAACTCCCTCTACGAGGGGCAGCCCGACGAGGGTGGCCCGCTCGATCCGCGCCCCGGCAGCCCCGATGCGGGCGATCAGACGCAGACCCTGCCGCGCGCCGTCTACCGGGTCGATGCGGGCGGGCGGATCGACAAGGTGGCCGAGGGGTTGGAGCAACCGAACGGGCTCTGCTTCTCGCCCGACTACCGCAAGCTCTACGTCACCGACACCGGCGGCGGCGCGCGCGACATCAAGGTCTTCGACGTGGATGGGGAAAGCCTGAAGGACGAGCACCTCTTCACCGACATGATGGTCGATGGGGTGAAGTGCGGCCCGGACGGTTTCCGCGCCGATGTCCACGGCAATCTCTGGTGCGCCAGCAATGCCGGGGCGAGCGGTTTCGGCTATAGCGGCGTGGTCGTCTTCACGCCGGATGCCGAGCCGTTGGGACGGATCCGGCTGCCGGAAGCCTGCGCGAACGTCGCGTTCGGCGGGCCGAAGCGCAACCGCCTCTTCATGACCGCGAGCCAATCGCTCTACGCGCTCTACGTGAATACGCAGGGGGCGACGCCGGGCTAGGGGAGTCGGCAGTCGGCAGTCGGCAGATACTCGTTTATAGCGCCGACTCGTTCGCCGAACGGCACTTACTACAAACTCAGAATCTGCTGACTGCCGACTACCGACCGCCGACTACCGCACCGGCCCCGGTGCCGGCGGCTGGGCGGGGGCGAATTCGAGCGGGAAGGTCGGCCCCGGCGCGGATTGTATCAGCGTCCAGCCTTCTCCCTGCCAGGCGTCGATCACCAGCCCGGCGACATCCGGTATGCTCAGCCCGGCGAGGTCGTCCGCGACCGGCTTCAGCGGATCGAAGCTCGTCGGCGGGGCTTCGTCGGGCTCCCCAGCCAGCCAATCAAGTCGAAACTCCCCGTTGACGTAATCAACCCGCGTGCGCGGTAGGCGATCCAGCATGTCATCCCCTCCTGCTCATGACGCGAACGTGTGCCGAGGGGAGGTGGACGCAAGCCGCCTGCCATTAACGGATGGCTTGTTCCTTACGGCGCGCGTTTGCGGAGCGTCACGGTGCCGCCCGACGCGAGAAGGACAGCGGTGTGCCGCTCGCCATTCGGGGGCGCACGTCGCGCCGGATCGCCGAGAGCGTTTGCGCTTATCGCGGCGAACATGCCGAGCGGCGTGCGAAACATGGTCATCATGGCGAATATGTGGGAGGTTATGGTATGCGCGAAGGGGTGACGGCGGCGCGGCGCGGGGCGTACGGGATCGACGCGCCATACGTGCCGCTCGGCTATGCGGTGGCCGGGGTGCTCGCGGCGGCGCTGGCGCTCTTCAATGCGGCGCGCGGCGATGGTGGGGCGCTCTGGTGGCTCACCTGGAGCGCGGGAGCCTTCGTGTGCTGCGGGTGCTATCTCTACACCAACTCTACGCGGGAAGTTCGTCGTTTGGGCGGAGGTGTTGCGTGGGGTGGGCCTGCGCGGCGACGAGCGCTTGCTCGATCTCGGCTGCGGGCGTGGCGCGGTGCTCTTGCAGGCGGCGCGGGCGTTACCACGCGGGCGGGCGATCGGCCTGGATCGCTGGAAGCGCGGCGATCAGTCCGGGAACGATCCGGCGGCCACGCGCCAGAACGCCGCCCTGGAAGGGGTGGCTGCGCGGGTGACCTTGCAGACCGCCGATATGCGCGCCCTCCCCTTCGCCGATGGCAGCTTCGATCTGGTGGTGAGCAGCCTGGCGATCCACAACATCCCCGACGCGGTGGGGCGGGCGGCGGCGATCGCCGAGGCGGCGCGTGTGCTGCGTCCGGGCGGGCGCGTGCTAATCGCGGACATCCGGGCGACGCGGGAGTACGCGGAGACATTGCGGCGCTGCGGGTTGGATGACGTAGCGCTGCGCGGCCTCGGCTAGGCGCTTCTGGTATAGCGGCCCCTGGATGGCGACGCGCCTGGTCACGGCGCGCAAGGCGGGCTGAATACGGCGGCGGGGCCGCGCCTGCGGTACGTATATGTCGTGGTGTCCCGCGTCGGCGCTACAGGGCGACGGCCCCGTTGACCGCCGCTGCGGCGGGGGTGGCGCTGCGCCGCGCGCGCACGGCGGCGGCGAGGTCTCGCAGGACCGGCACGGTCATCTCCCAGCCCATGCAACTGTCGGTGATGCTCTGCCCGTAGGTCAGCGCGACGCCGTCCTTGAGTTCCTGTCGCCCATCGACCAGGAAGCTCTCCAGCAGCAGGCCGATGATACCCCCTTGCCCCGCCGCGATCTGCGCGGCGACCGCCGCCGCCACGACCGGCTGGTGTCGGAAATCCTTGTTGCTGTTGCCGTGGCTGGTATCGATCATCACGCGCGGGGCGAGTGTGTTCTTGCGGAGGGTGGCGAGGATCGCGCCGACGCTCTCCGCATCGTAGTTGGTGCCGCGCGTGCCGCCGCGCAGGATGATGTGGCCGTCCGGGTTCCCGGCGGTCGCGACGATCGCGGCGAGCCCCTGCTCGGTGACGCCGAGGAAGTGGTGCGGGTACGCGGCGGCGTTGACCGCATCCACCGCCATCTGAATCCCGCCGCCGGTGCCATTCTTGAAGCCGATCGGCATCGAGAGGGCGGAGGCGAGTTCGCGGTGGACCTGGCTCTCGGTGGTGCGCGCGCCGATCGCGCCCCAGCTGACGGCGTCGGCGAAGTATTGCGGGGAGATCGGGTCGAGGAATTCGCAGCCCGCCGGGAGCCCCAGCGCCAGGATGTCCAGCAGGACGCGGCGTGCGAGGCGGAGCCCGTCGTTGACGGCGTAGCTCTCGTCGCGGTGCGGGTCGTTGATCAGCCCCTTCCAGCCGACGGTGCTGCGCGGCTTCTCGAAGTAGACGCGCATGACGATCCGCAACTCGCCGGAGAGCTCCCGCGCCAGCGCCGCGAGACGCCCGGCGTAGTCGATCGCCGCCACCGGATCGTGGATCGAGCAGGGGCCGACGATGACGACGAGGCGATCGTCGTCGCCGTTGAGAATCCGCACGATCTCCGCGCGCGAGTCGCGGACGACGCGCGCGCTGGCGGCGGGGAGCGGCAATTCTTCGAGCAGGATCGCGGGCGAGAGCAGCGGGCGATTTTGCACGACGCGCAGGTCGCGCGTGCGCGGGGCGAGGTCGCGGCTATCCGGGACGATCTCGGCCACCTCGGGCAACTCCGCCAGTCCCGTCGCCAACTCCGTCGTATTCGCGCCGACGAGCGCGACGATCGTGCGCCCGGCCCCGCGTAGGATTTCGGCCTCCACCCCGGCCTGTTGCGCCTGCGCGCGGACCCGTTCGATCGCGCCGGAGGCGGCCCCCGGCTGCATGATCACCAGCATCGTTCCTCCCTCCACCCCAGGCCGCGCCCATCGTCGTCGCTTGTTACACCGAACACTCTGCGGCGCGGGCGGCGACAGGGCGAGTATTGGGCTTAGTGTAGAAGGGGGTGCGAGGGGCGTCAAGCGGCCCGTTCAGGCGTCCTCGTCCGCCTCGGGGCGAGCGAGCGGCAGGGCCAGGCGGAAGCGTGTCCCCCCACCTGGCGCGTCGCTCACCGCGATCGTCCCGCCGTTGCGCGCGACGATCTGGTCCACGAGGAAGAGGCCGAGGCCGAGACCTTTGCCGCCGCCATTCGTCGCGCGGTAGAAACGCTCGAAGATCTGCCGCCGCTCCGCCTGCGGCACGCCGATCCCCCAGTCGCGCACGCTCAGGTGGGCGGAGTCGCCGTGCCGTTCGAGGGTGACGGCGATCTCGCTGTTGGCCGGGCTGAAACTGGCGGCGTTGGCGATGAGGTTGACGAGGCCCTGCTCGATCCGGGCCGGGTCGGCGCGCACGATCAACGGCTCGTCGGCGAGGGCCAGCGTGATCGTGTGGGAAGCGCTGGTGACACGCTGCTGCGCGACCGTCGCCTCGACGAGCGGCACCAGATCGAAGGGCATGGGGTTGAGCGCGAGCTTGCCCCGTTGCAGGCGCGACACGTCCGAGATATCGCCGATCAGGCGTCCGATCCGCTCGGTCTGCTGGTCGATGACCTGGAGGTGCCGCCTGGCGCGCTCCGCGCCGGGGCCATCGAGCGCACGCATCGCCAGCTGCGCGAAGCCCTTGATCGAGGTCAGCGGCGAGCGGAGTTCGTGCGCGAGCAGCGACAGGAACGCCTCTTTCTCCTGCTCGGCCTGTCGTTGCGCGGTGATGTCGCGTGCCAGGATCACCGCACCGGTGATCGCGCCATTCGCGTCCCGGACCGGCGTGCCGCTGAGCACGACGAGCCATTCCCCCTCGTCCGCCGCGACGGTGATCGTGCGTTCCGTGCGCCCTCCGGCCGCGAGGATCGGGGCGAGGATGTCGCCGGTGAAGTCGCATGGTCGCCCGTCCTCGTACCGCACGCGCGGGAAGGTGAGGAAGTCGTCGAGCGGCAACCCCGTCGCGTCGGTGGGGAGCGCCAGGAGCGTCCGCCCCGCCGCGTTCGCGGCATCGAGCGCTCCCGCGCCGTCAACCACGAAGGTTCCTTCGGTGATGGCGGCGAGCAACGCCGTGAACTGATCGGCGTGTGGCGGGACGGCGTGCGTCGTCGCTGCCGCATGGGCGACCTCCGCCTGTGCCGTGATGTCGCTCACCACGAGGAGGATGCCGCCGGGATGCTCGCCGCCGCCCGGTGTGGGCAGCAAACGCAGCGCCCAATGGCCTTGCTCGCCCTGACGCACGAGTACACTGAGGCTATCGATGGTCTGCGGCAGCCCGGTCGCGCGCGCCAATGCCAGTGCCTCGGCCAGCGGGGTCTGCGTGAGGGCCGGCCCGAGCGCGAAGAGGTGTTGTCCGGCGGGTGCGGGGGTGGCGCGACCCAGCAGCGCGGCGAGCGCGACGTTGGCGAACGCGACGGTGTGGTCCGCCCCGGTCACCAGCGCGAAACCGAGCGGTGGCTGCACCGTGACGGGATGCTCCGGCCCCTGGCGGTGGATCGCGAGACGGCGCGCGGCGGCGCTCAGGATCGCCACACGCTTCACCGTACCGTCGCGCTCGGCGAGCGGGCGGCATTGCCAATCGCAGTAGGTGAGCGGCGCATCGGCGTGCGCCGGCAAGACGAGGCCGGGGATGGCGCACGGCTCGCCGGTGGCGATCGTGCGACGGATGATCGTCGCCAGGCCGTGGGCGGCGGCTTGCGGGAAGATGTCCGACCAGGGCTGCCCGAGCGGTTCCGGGTCGTGCGCCGGGAGGGCGGCGTGGCAGATCGGGTTGACGGCGAGGATCGGCAAGCGCGGCTGGCGCGCGTCCACGATCACGACCGCCTCGGTGGTCCGATCGAGCAGTTGCTGGGCCTCGTCTTGTTCTATCGCCACCATCGTAACCCGTTGCCATCCCGGTTGTGCGCCGTGTCTGCCATACTTAACGCCTGAGCGGCGCGTCTATCCCGATATACGCAAATCATATGCCCGCCGGTCGAATCGCGCCGCCCTGAGCGGCTGTTCGGTCAGCCGGGCGGAGGAAGGCCAGCAGCGACCCGCCATGCGCGCGCAACCAGGCGCGGTCCTGCTGGAAGGTGGGGCAGTGCGCCGCCACGATCGCCCAGAAGCGCGCGCTGTGGTTCAACTCGCGCCGGTGGGCGAGCTCGTGGATGACGACGTACTCGAGGATCGCGGGCGGGGCGAGGATCAGCCGCCAACTGAAGTTCAGCCCGCCCGCCGACGAGCAGCTCCCCCAGCGCGAGCGGGTGTCGCGGATCGTCAGGCGCGTATACCCGACGCCGAGCATGGCGGCGCAGGCGACGACGCGCGCGGTGATGACGGTGTGTGCTTCGGCGCGATACCATCCTTCCAGCACGGCGGCCAATTCGTGCGCGGCGGGGTCGTGGCGCACGGTCAGCGTGCGCGCCGTCGCATCCCGCGCGACGGTCGGGCGCGCGCCGGGGACGCCGTGGACGATCAGCCGGTAGTCGTCGCCCCGGTAGGGGATGAGAGCGCCGTCCGCGAGTGCCGGCGTGGCCGCGTCGGTGGCGGCGACGCGATCGAGCGCGCCGAGGATCCAGCCCGCGCGCTCCCGGAGGAGTTCGGTCAGCGCGGGGAGGCGACCGCGCGGCGGGACGACGATCTCCAACCCCGCACCGGGGAGGACGCGCAGGGTGATCCGCGTCGCGCGCGGGCTGCGGCGCACGCGGTAGGTGACGACTCGACCGTGCAGGGTGATCGTGCGTGGCGGGGCCTCGCGATCGGGCATGCTGCTCCCGTTATGGCCTGTGAGGGTCGTGGTTCAGGGCGCGCGAAGGGGCACCCGATCGATCGGGTGCCCCTTCGCGCGCCGCGCATCCCTACATCAGCAGGGCGAGCGGGTTCTCCAACAGGCGGCGGACCTCGCCGATGAACTGCGCGCCCTCCGCGCCATCGGTGATCCGGTGGTCGGCGGAGAGGGTGATGTTCATCCGGTCGCGGACGACGATCGCGCCATCGAGCACCACCGCCTGCTGCGCGGAGGAGGCGACCGCCAGCGCGCCACCCTGCGGCGCGGTGACGATGGCGATGAAGGTGTCCACCCCGAACGGGCCGAGGTTGCTGACGGTGAAGGTGCCGCCGGAATACTCCGCCGGGGTGATCTTGCCATCGCGCGCGCGGCCCACGAGGTCGTGCGTCTCGCGCGCCACGGTGCCGAGCGACTTCTTGTCCACATCGCGCACGACCGGGGCGATCAGCCCCTCCTTGAGGGCGACGGCGATGCTGATGTTGACGTGACCATGCATCACGATGTGGTCGCCGCCGAACGAGGCGTTGAGGTTCGGGTATTTGACCAGCGCCAGCGCGGCGGCCTTCACGATCATGTCGTTGACGGTGATCTTGTAGCCATCGGCGGCGGCGGCGGCGTTGAGGCGCTTGCGCCAGGACAGCGCCGCGGTCATGTCGACCTCGGCGGAGACGTAGAAGTGCGGGATGGTGCTCTTGCTGATGCTCATCTGCCGCGCGATGGCGGTCCGCATCCGCGAGAGGGACACCCGCTCGTCACCCTCCTCGACCTGTGGGGCCGGGGACTGGACGGGCGCATCGGCGGTGGGCGCGGGAGCCGGGGCGGCTGCTCCTTGCGCGCCCGCCGTCTGCGGCGCACGCAGCGCCGCCTCGACATCCTCGCGCACGATCCGGCCATTCGGGCCGCTGCCGCGCACCCCGCGCAGATCGATCTCGTGCTCCTGCGCGATCCGGCGCGCGAGCGGCGACACCTTCAGCCGCTCGCCCTCGGCGGGCGCGGGGGCCGGTGCGGCCTGCTGCGTCTGCTGCGGCGGTGCGGGAGCCTCGGCGATCGCGCCGTGCGTCGTCTCGCCCCCCTCGGCCTTGCCCTGCGCGGCGGCAGGGACCGGGGCGGGAGCCTCGTCGCCCTCGTCTGCGCTCTCGCCCTCGCCGGTGATCACGGCGATCGGCTTGCCGATCGCCACGCTCTCCCCCTCGCCCGCGAAACGCTTGCTGAGCGTGCCGACATAGTCGGCGGTCAGTTCGACGGTGGCCTTATCGGTCTCGATCTCGGCGATGGGCTCGTTCTTGGCGACCTGATCGCCGATAGCTTTGAGCCATTTGACGACGGTCCCCTCCTCCATCGCGTCGCCCATCTTGGGCATGATCACGGTGGGCATTGCAACCTCCGGTTGAGTAGTCAGTGACGAGTAGGCGAGTGGGCGAGTAGTCAGCGGCTACTAGCGTTGGGAGCATAGCGGGTGAGTAAGCCTGCGTATCTCTCCGCCACTGACTACTGATCACCGACTACTCGCCTACTTATAGAGCGCTCGATGCACAGCTCGAATGATCTGGTCCTCGCTCGGGAAGGCGGCGATTTCGAGGTTGCGGGCGTAGGGCGCGGGGGCTTCCGCGCCGCTGACACGCTCCACCGGGGCGTCGAGTTCGTCGAACGCCTGCTCCTGCAAGATCGCCGCGACCTCGCTCGCCACGCTGAACGAGCGCCACTGCTCCTGTATCACCACCGCGCGATGGGTCTTGGTGACCGAGGCGACCAGCCCGGCCTCATCGAAGGGGCGGATCGAGCGGAGGTCGATGACCTCGGCGTTGATCCCCTCATCCTGGAGTGTGGTCGCCACGCGCAGCAGGAGGTTGACCTGCCGCCCGTAGCTGATCAGGCTGATATCGGTCCCCTCGCGCGCGACGCGCAGCTTACCGAAGGGGACGGTGTAATCGCCGTCCGGCACCTCGCCCTTGGTGCCGTAGAGGGCACCGGCTTCGAGGATCAGCACCGGATTCGGGTCGCGGATCGCCTGGAGCATCATCCCCTTCATGTCGTAGGGGGTCACCGGGGCGACGACCTTGAGGCCGGGGAAGTGGCCGTAGAAGCCTTCGAGGCTGTGGGTGTGCTGGGCGGAGAGTTGCACGCCGCCGCCGTTCGGGCCGCGCACCACGATCGGCACGTTGACCTGGCCGCCGGAGAAGTAGAGCAGCTTGGCGGCATTCTGGATGATCTGATCGGCGGCCTGGAAGGAGAAGTTCCAGGTCATCATCTCGACGATCGGGCGCATCCCGAGCATCGCCATCCCGATCGCCGCGCCGGTGAAACCACCCTCGGCGATCGGCGTGTCGATCACGCGCTTCGGGCCGAACTTGTCGAGCAGTCCGTCGGTGATCAGGTGCGTGCCGCCGTAGACGCCGATATCTTCGCCGAGCAGGACGACCGCTTCGTCGCGCTCCATCTCCTCGGTCATCGCGGCGCGCAGAGCCTCCCGGTAGGTCATCGTTGGCATTCGGATTCCTCTTCTAGTCGGCAGACGGCAGTCGGCGGTCGGCAGATTCTCGTTGCGGCGTTTGTACTCCCTGCCATCTACCGGGAGCGTCACTGCCGACTGCTGACTGCCGTCTGCCGTCTCGTCAATTACTCCTCGACGTAAACGTCCGTCGTCAACTCGGACAGCGCGGGTTCCGGGCTCTCGTCGGAGAACTTCAGCGCCGCATCGACGATCGCCTTCTGCTCATCGCGGATCGTTTCGAGGGCTTCCTCGTCGGTGCCGCCCGTGAGCAGCTTCTGCTCCAGCAGGCCGATCGGGTCGCGCTTGCGCCACTGCTCGATCTCTTCCTTCGTGCGGTAGCGCTCGAAGAAGTCGCCCGCGCCGTGGGGCACGGTGCGATAGGTGAGTACATTGATGGCGTAGGGCTTGCCGGTCGCGCGGATCTCCCTGGTGACGCGGCGGGCGCAGGCGATCACCGCCTCCACGTCCATGCCGTCGACCTCCTCGTGCGCGATGCCGTAGGAATCGAACTTGGCCCCCAGGTCGGTCATCGCCGTGGCGCGCTCGATGCTGGTGCCCATGCCGTACTGATTGTTCTCCAGGATGAAGAGGGTCGGGTTCATCCCGCTCTTCCCCCAGAGCCCGGCGAGGTTGGCCGCCTCGTGGAACGCGCCATTGTGGATCGCGCCATCGCCGAAGTAGAGCTGCACGAGATTCTGCGAGCCCTGGTAGCGCTGCGCGTAGGCCATGCCGACCCCGAGCGGGATGTGGCCCCCGACGATGCCGTAGCCGCCCATCAGGCCGTGCTTGACATCGAAGAGGTGCATCGAGCCGCCCTTGCCCTTGACCAGCCCGGTCCCCTTGCCATAGAGCTCGGCCATGACCGCGTTCGGGTCGCTACCGAGCAACAGGGCGTGGGCGTGGTCGCGATAGGCGGTGATGATGCGGTCGCCCGGTTCGTAGGTTGCGATGAAGCCGGTGGCGACCGCCTCCTGGCCGATATACGTGTGGAGATAGCCGCCGATCTTCCCTTCGCGGAAGGCGCGCTGCGTCGCCTCCTCGAAGATGCGGATCAGTACCATCTTGCGATAGAGTTCGAGACGCTCTTCGGTGCTCAGGGCTACCGAGGTCGCATCGCTCCGCTTGGCCCCGCCCGCCGCCTCGCGCGCGTCGTCGCGCGTCTGCGTCGTCCTGGCCTCGCCTGTCACCGCCATCGTGTCCTCCTCGGGTGGGGCCTGAGCCCTGCCGCCACCCGTCCGATCTCATGCCGGGGCGGCGCACGGTCTCATCTGCCGCTGCCGTCCCCCGATCGCTCTCAGAGTTACGATAGCTGAATTGCGTTGCGGGGTCAAATAATTGTCCCGATCGGCGGTCATGCACGGGCGGAATGAACGACCGGGCGGTCGGATCGGGGCGCGATCAACGCGACGGCGTGGCGGGCGACGGCGTGGCCGGGCCGGGCCGGATGAAAGACACGACGCTGATCGTCACCTGGTCGTCGTATACATCGGGGAGATCCTGAGTGATGTTACTGGGGAAGCCGTAGGTTGGATCGTAGAAGATCGTGGTGCCATTCGGTCGCGGGCTGCTTTTCGTGCCGAGGCCCGTTTGCCTGCTGCGTGTTCCATCGATGAACTGCTCGGCCATGTCGAAGAGCCCCGGCACGGTGTACTGGTTGGCGTTGCCAACGCCAGTTTGGCACTGGTTACTCGGCTGCTGCGGCGTGCGACAGGACGATTCCTGCGGTTGGACTTGTCCACCGCGTACGATAATCGTGTAGCGAGTGGTGATACTGAAGGCATACTCCCCGCGAACGACGATGTCGTAGTCGGTGATACCGAGGGCTTGCCAGCGGGCGCGCTGCGTCGCCAGCTGTGCCAGTTCCGGGGGCACCGGTGTCATCGTCGGTGGCGGTGGTGTCGGGGTAAGAGCTGGCTGCCCCGCCCCGCAGGCGACGAGGCCGCCGATGAGGCACAGCGTCAGCGCCAGGATCGATCGCCGGTGCATTCACTTACCCCTCTCGATTGGCACAGACCGCTCGTGCACCAGCGGTACGTGGAGCAATGCGTCCGAACGCCGAAAGTTCCGTCGTCCGCCAGTCTGTCGCAGGGTGCCGTGTTCTTCGGCGTCTGAATTGTTGCGCGAGAGGGCGAATACTGGCATAGTGGCGGGGAAATCTCGGGAAAAGCGTTTGGCGCACGCGGTCTGCTACGGACGCCGCTCGTATCGTGACCACAGAGATGATGGAGGGGTGATGGAGAGCGAAGGGCTGTGGCCGGGGTTGACCGCGCGGGTCGTGGAGACGCCGCGCCTGCGGACGTTCGTGATCGAGGGGGGCGACTCGGACGGGATGCCGGTCCTCTTCATCCACGGCAACGTCTCGGCCAATCCCTTCTGGGAGGAGACGCTGGCGGCGTTGCCCGCCGGGCTGCGCGGGATCGCGCCCGACCTGCGCGGTTATGGCGGCTCGGAGACCAAGCCGGTGGATGCGACGCGCGGCCTGCGCGACTTCGCGGACGATCTCTGGAGCCTGACCGAGACCTTGGGCCTGGGCGCGGCCCATCTCGTCGGTTGGTCGCTCGGCGGGAACGTGGCGATGCAGTACGCGATCGAGCACCCGGACGCGGTCGCCTCGATTGTCCTGGTCGCGCCCGGGTCGCCGCGCGGCTTCGGCGGCACGAAAGACCCGATCGGCACGCCGATCTGGCCCGATTTCGCCGGGTCGGGCGGCGGCACGGCGAACCCGGAGTACGCGCGGCTGCTCGGCGACGGGGATCGCTCGGATAGTAGCCCGGTCTCGCCGCGCACCGTGATGAACACCTTCTACTTCAAGCCGCCATTTCGGGCCGCGCCGGAACGCGAGGAGCGCTACGTCGATGCGATGCTGGCGATGGCGGTGGGGCCGGACAACTATCCGGGCGACCTGACCCCCTCGGACAACTGGCCGGGGGTCGCGCCGGGGACGCGCGGCGTCAACAATGCGCTCGCCCCGGCCTGGGGCGATCAGGCGGCGCTGGCGACGATCGCGCCGCAGCCGCCGATCCTCTGGCTGCGCGGCGCGGACGATCAGATCGTCTCCGATACCTCGCTCTTCGACTTCGGCTTCCTGGGGCAGCTCGGGGCGGTCCCGGCGTGGCCGGGGGCGGAGATCTACCCGCCGCAACCGATGATCGGGCAGATCCGCGCCATGCTGGAGACGTACCGCGCGCATGGTGGCAGTTACCGCGAGGAGGTGCTGGCGGAGTGCGGGCATTCGCCGCACATCGAGCAGCCGGAGGCATTCCGCGCGCTCGTCTTCGGCTTTCTGCGCGAGGCTGTGGGCAGGGTCTGAACGATCTGGCGGGCAATAGAGAAGCCGCCGCGCCCGGGGAAGATGCAAGCGTGGTGGCCAAAGGGGTTGAAAATACCCTGCCGAAACCGGTGGCACCTGTACATCAGTCGGATGGGGGGGATTCGCGGTACGGATGCACGGGCGGATGGCCTCTCGCTGTGCGAGATACCCAAAGGTCCGCGCCCGATTGGTGCGTCATGGCCGATGATCCGGCCTCGCCCGCTTGCTATGCTTCTCCGCAGTTACTCCTTCCCTATCCCTACCCCGCCCCGGTCGCGCCCCACCCGCGACCGGGGCATTCCTTTGCCCGGCGGCGTGGTTATCCCCGGTGGCGCTTGTGCCGCCCGCGATGCTTCGGTAGCATGGTGTCGTCGGTAAGTCTTATCGGTTGGACGATGGCGCGAAGCGGGGCAGCATGAGCGAACAGGCAGGGACAGCGCACGGCCCCGCGACCAGCGAACGGCACTGGGAGGGGACCGTCGCGCAGCAAGCATTGGAGATCGAGGGGGAGCCGTACTACCTGGCGGTTGGGGATGAGGTCGCGGCGTTCGAGGCGGCGTATCGGAATCGCCTGCCGGTCATGTTGAAGGGGCCGACCGGCTGCGGCAAGACGCGCTTCGTGCGGCACATGGCGCACCGGCTCGGTCGCCCGCTGATCAGCGTGGCCTGCCACGACGATCTGACGGCGTCCGATCTGGTGGGGCGCTACCTGATCCGAGGGGACGAGACGGTCTGGGTCGATGGCCCGCTGGCGCAGGCGGTCCGTTCCGGCGCGATCTGCTACCTCGATGAGGTGGTGGAGGCGCGCAAGGACACGACCGTGGTGATCCACCCGCTGACCGACGATCGGCGGCGGATGCGGATCGAGAAGACGGGCGAGGTGGTCGTGGCCCCGCCCGAGTTCATGCTGGTCATCTCCTACAATCCGGGCTACCAGAGCCTGCTGAAGAATCTCAAGCAGAGCACGCGGCAGCGCTTCGTGGCGTTGGAGTTCACCTTCCCGCCGCGCGACGCCGAGATCGCGATCGTGGCGCACGAGACGAGGCTCGACCGCGCGACCGCCGAGCGGATCGTGCGCGTGGGGGAGCTGATCCGCAATCTCAAGGAAGCGGGGCTGGAAGAACCGGCCTCGACGCGCCTGCTGATCTACGCGGGACTGCTGGTACGCGGCGGGCTCGACCTGCGCCGCGCCTGCGAACTGGCGGTCGCCGCGCCGATCAGCGACGATCCGGCGGTGTTGGAGGCGTTGAACGCGCTGATCGCGACGGTGGTGTGACGAGTAGGCGAGTAGAAACGGCCCTCACCCCGGCTCGTCCGCCCAGAGGGCACCCGGCTCGCCACCCGCCGCCCAGAGGGCACCCGCCAACTTGGGAGAGGGGGCTGCTGAGTGGGGCGGTGGCGCTTGGGAGGGCCGGGTCAGCCCGCGCTAGGCGGGCTGCGCCGGTGCCGCCTATTGGCTACCCCCAGCCGGGGGGTGACTGCCCTCCGGGGTGCTTGTACCCCCGCGCGGGGTGTTTTAACCCCCGGAAGTGGCGGCACCGCGACCACCCTCACCCCCCTGCCCCCCTCTCCCCATCCGAGGAGAGGGGGAATGAGCCGCCAATGGCGCATGTCGGTTGCTGCGGAGGTGGAGGCGTGATGCGTCGGCGGCATTCCAGTCCGCGTAGGCGGACATTGTGCCCTTCACGGGTATATTATGCCCTTCATGGGTACTTCGTGGCGGCGTGAGCCGCCTTCAGCCGGGAGAGGCTGCCCTTCAGGGGTACAAGTGTGCCCTTCATAGGTGGTGGCCGCCCTCCGGGGTGGTGGCTGCCCGCCGGGGCAGCGGCTGCCCTCCGGGGTACTTCAGTCCACCGGTTACTCACGCTCGGGGACGGCCCTCACCCCGCCGCCTGCGGGCGGCACCCGCCGCCCAGAGGGCACCCGCCTATCAAGGAGAGGGGAAGAAGTGTTGCTGGCGTATGTCGTTGCTGAGGAAGCGGAGGTACATGCACACCCACACCCATCTTGCCCACTCGCCCACTCGCCCACTGGCCCACTTCGCACCACTCGCCCGATGATCTGGCGCGGGCGGTTTGGCGGGGGGCGCGGGCGTGCGGAGGAGGCCCAGGCGGGGCCGCCGCCATTGACGTTGCGCGCGGCGGAGCGGTCGCTGGCGCTCTTCGCGGCGGGGGTTAGCGCGGGGTTGCTGACGATCGCGGAGGGGGCGGACGCGGCGGCGTACACCGATGGGCGGACGATCTTCCTCCCGGCGTCGGTCGTCCATGCGCCGACCCGCGAGGGGAATCTGCGCCTCTATCGCGCCCAGATCGCGCACGCGGCGGCGCAATTGCGCTACGGCACCCTGGCGCAGGATGGCGGGCTGGATCGGCTGCACGCTGCGGGCGGCGATCCGGCGCTCGCCGTCGCCCTCTTCGAGATCATCGAAGGGGCGCGGCTGGTCGCGCGGCTGACCGGCGATTTTCCGGGCAGTGGCCGTGACCTGGTCGAGTTGGCGCGGGCCGGGTTGCCCGCGCGCACGCCCCCCGCCGCGTTGCGCGGACGGTCGCAGGCGCTGGAAGTGGTGGCGCGCGCGACGGTCGGCGCGGGCGAGGCGGCGTTGGCCGGGGTGCGCGGGCGCGCGGCGGGGGAACTGCGCGCCCTCCTGCCACTGCTGCCCGCTGCGGACGGTTGGGCGCGGCTCGATCGGGCGGCGAGTATCGCGCTGGCACGGACGCTCGCCGCGCGGCTGGGGACGCCCGGCGCGGGCGCTGTGCCGCCACCGTTGTTGGGGCGGAGCGCGATCCGGCTCGATCGGGTGCGCCGCGAGGTGTTGCTCCCGCCGCCCGCGCCCGTGCCCGCAGAGCCCGCCCGTCCGCCGCAGCCGCCCACCGCCGCGCCGCGCCCGGCCCCGACCCTGATGGTCGAGGGGCGTGGTGCGCCGCCGCCCTTGCCGCGCGAGGATGAGCGTCGCCCCGCCGCGATCGGGGGGCGGCAGGTCGCGGTCGCCTACGCCGACACCGCCCCGCAGTTCACCGCGCGGTTGGTGCCATTGACGGCGGAGGAGCGGCTGGGGGCGTTCATCTATCCCGAGTGGGACGTGACGACCGGAGCCTATCGACCGGATTGGGTGGCGCTGCGCCCGCGTCGGGTTCGCGCGGGCTCGGCGGAATGGGTGGAGCGGACGTTGCGGCGGCGGCACGCGCAGGTGCAGCAGATCAAGCGCCAGTTCGAGGCGTTGCGCCCCGAGCGTCAGCGGTTGCGGCGGCAGGACGACGGCGCAGACCTCGATCTGGATGTGATCGTGGCGTCGTATGTCGATCGGCGGCTGGGCTTACCGCCCTCCGAGCGCCCCTACGCGCGGACGCGCGAGGATCGCCGCGATATCGCGGTCGCCTTCCTGGTCGATCTGAGCGGCTCGACCGGCGGCTACGTGGCCGGGCCGCGCGGGGGCGAGCGGGTGCTCGATGTGGCGAAGGAGGCGCTGACCCTCCTCTGCGAGGCGCTGACAACCCTGGACGATCGGCACGCGGTCTACGGCTTCTCCGGGGCGACGCGCAAGGGGTGCGAGTTCTATACCGTCAAGGATTTCGATGACGGCTGGGACGAGGAGACGAAGCGGCGGCTCGGTGGCCTGGCCCCGCTGGCGTACACCCGCCTCGGCCCGCCGATCCGCCACACGACCACGCTCCTCGCGGCGGTCCCGGCGCGGGTGCGCCTGCTGCTGCTGCTGAGCGACGGTCGGCCCAACGACTTCGATGCGTATGGCGGCGAGTACGGGATCGCGGACACGCGCAAGGCGCTGCTGGAGGCGCGCGGGCGCGGGCTGCGGACCTTCTGCCTGACGATCGACGCCGAGGCGCGCGACTACATGCCGCGCCTCTTCGGCCCCGACAACTACGTCACCCTCTCCAACATCGCCAGCCTGCCGCGCGTGTTGCCGGAACTGTATCGGCGGCTGACGATAGGCTAAAGGATGCTATTCGCTTTTTTTGAATGTTACGCTTTCTGCCACGAGATCAAGATCACTAACACGCCACCCAATGTTGAGCCAGCTTTTTGCCTGTACGTGCCTTGAATTATCGCTGTTGTCCCACCACTGCCGATAGCTACGCGCCGAAGTTGGCAATTTCCGATTAAGCAGCGTTTCAAGGCTATCGAAACTCACGGTGATCGAAGTTGCCTCGGATTCCTGTAGCAATTCCGAAAGCGGTGTGTAAATCGACTTCTTAGGCGCGTTACGTTCGGTATTCCGCTGTAGAAGTTCTTCAGTAACATCGATAAGCGCCCATGTCGATCCTAATTGGCCGCTTGGTGGATAATATCCGTGGGCAAGGAAGTTTCGATGCCGAAACGCTTCTTGCAGTATTGTGTATTCTTTATCGTCAAGCAATCCGAGCGAGAAAAGGGTGCTCATCACGAATATCGATTGGTCTCGTTCCAATAGAACCTTATGTAATCGCGCAATCTCACGCAATGCAGCCTCTGCCGCTGCCCACGCGAGCAGTGCTGCGGCCTCATGTTGCTCGGTGGTCAGGAGTTCTCGGGTATGTTCGAGATAATTTCTTGCCCCCTCGTACCCAATGTCTTTGCCACCATCGCGAATAGGTGTTTGCGGGGCGGGAGAAACGACCAACTCAAATCGCCAGCCGGGCTCGGAGTTGACTACGCGGGATAATTCGGTCAGATAATCCGCTTGGGTAAGTTGAGACCTATTCTTGACTTCCACAACGACATTATCGGCGCTACTTGTGGCGATCAAATCTGGTCGAAAAGCAGAGAGGAATGCTGGTAGTTCAGCCATGCCTGGGCTACGCAAGATACTGTATCCCTGAGACTCATACTTTCCAACGATCTCATCTAATAAGCGGTTTTCAACTTTTACAGGTGTCGAGCTTGTCATAGGATGTTCCTGTGGTCTGGCGCTGTCTCAATCGTTATGTGTAAGAATTCTTGCCCTCGTCTGAAGCCCTCAGCCAAAGTAGCAGACCAATATCTTACCCGAAATTCACCATCGATACTTGTCTTGCGTGCTACTGTGTCTGTAATGAGGTGATCATCCGCATAGATCAAACCATTGAGCGCATCTTGTAACGGTTTTATCATGTTGTCGTTTAGGACTTACGCAGTTGGCACCATCGTGGGGGCGAGGGTGTAGCGCGGGTGGGCCAAGGAGCGCCGGATCGCCTCGCGGATGATGTCGGCCTTCGCCTCCCACCAGCTGACGCCACTGGCGAGGCG
>JAABUH010001441.1_pt1 | contig 26631 bp, 35 predicted proteins | sample 5559121 | NCBI WGS metagenome assembly JAABUH01 (sample SAMN10711871, study PRJNA513364) | rock metagenome | isolation source: Antarctica rocks | place: Antarctica: Victoria Land, Battleship Promontory nord | collected 2015-12-28
CGTATGGCTCCTGTGTTCAGGTCAGAAACACCAGACCAAAAGCTTGTATGGCATGTTTATCTTCCTGGCAGCTTCAGCACACCTATGAGATGTTGCCACACAATTTGCGTGCTGTTTGAACAGGACTCTGGCTGTACAATGGCAAGCTGCAGGCAGATCATAATCATCTGACGGTCTTGTTGTCTGACTCTATTCACACCCTGAACTCAAAGCTTCACAAACCCTGGATCAACACATTGGTAACACCTTAAACATGCAATCAATGTAGCAGTGCAGGTCCAACGCTGTAGACAAATCAATGCTGTATGGAAGAGCAATCTTCAGCAATAGTATGCACAAGGTCGTTTGCTGATGACCTGCATGTCTGCTACTGCATTCAGCATAGAGGCAGAGCGTCTGAAAGGACTACAGTTGCACAAGGTCTGCTGATGACCTGCATGTCTGCTACTGCATTCTGCATGGAGGCAGAGCCTCTGAAAGCATTACAGTGCACAAGGTCGTCTGCCAATGACCTGCATGTCTGCCATCGCATTCTTCATGGAGGCAGTGCCTCTGAAGGACACCACAATCTTGTCCTGACTCCAGCCCATCAGGCAGCGAGTGTCTGTCTGAAGCTCCCAGAACAGCTCACTGTCCGTGAGTCCGTACAGGCTCAGGGCAGTTGGCAGGTCCAGAATTGTTCTTGGTGGCTGCACAGGAGCTGCTTGTGGTGAAGGCTGCTCTTGATCCAGAGTGTGGGTGGTCATATTGCGCTTGGACCCCTTGGCTCTTGGTGCTGGAAGTGCCTGCAACGCAGCAACATGTCATGGCTGCTAAGAGCACAGCCTCAAGAGGAAGCCTTATGCAGCCCTGCTGCTGAAAGCAAGGTGTGCTGTGCAAGCTGATCAGATGCTGCCAGTCAGCAAGAAAAGCAAAGCAAGAAGAGGAACATCAACAGCCAGCAGAGTTCGAATTTACATTGCTTCCTGCTGGAAGTTACTGATTTTTTTCTGCTGACAAGGTTTGCAGCATGTATGCGCTGCAGACTCACCCGCTTGTGTTCGTATGCGAGGCAGCTCCAGTAGAGCATGTGCATCATAGTTTCAAAGCAGAACAGCGGCTGCTGCTTGTACTGTGCTGGCAAGGCCAGATTACGAGCTGCAAGCATTGCGTCCTCATCTTCCTCTGTCCATGCAAACTCTTGCAGCCACACCTGCAAATGCCACGCCAACCTGTTATGTGGCACAGTCACATGTCATATGACATTTAGGCTTTTGTGCTTATTTGCAAACGGCAACAAAACATTTCTGCCGTAATGCTTGACATGCGTTGTTCTGTCGCGTGGGTTCTTACAGCCTTCATGAGCAGGTATGCAACATGCTTTCATTTGTAAGGAAAAGCATTGAGTGTGCTGCTAGTGTGAAGTGTCAGCTGCCATGGCACATCATTTGTGTTGTCAATGCATGCAAAGCCTGTCAATTAGTAGACCAGACTATCCATTCTGGGTAACAGGCATGCTTAACAAGCAAAGGGAAGGGCTGACTCATCACAAGTGCAGCATACAAAGCAAACATTGGGTTGTGTTGTGTGCCGATAACATCAAGAATTGTACCAAACCCAAAACGCACCTGCAATGCTGCAGCATGTGCTGGTGGGTTGTGAGGCGTGGCCATAAAGCTCATCACAAAAGCATTAGCGCTCATCACAACCTGTACGACACAACACCTTGTTGGCCTATCTCGATGACGGACCCACACCAAGGACAGGTTACACTATAAAACACAAAGGCTATATGAACACTGTATGAGCATGGCAGGGCAGGGCGGCGCAATCTCATGGGGAGCCTTGGAGACCTTGTCATGATCACCATATGCAGCTTTTCCAAGATTTATCAGCGCTGCTGATCTAGACAGCAAGGCCTGCCTGGCTTAGATGGCCATGTTCACAAACTGATGCTCTTAACCAGACAAAACAGCATTGCAACAGCCTGAACCACAGCAGCGCTGAGAAGGGTGCTGCAGCAGGCTGGGGCAGGGCAACACTGCAGGACAAGCTGATCACGACAGTCCCAATGCAGCAGCACAAAGTCCCGATTTGCATTCAAGGAGGCAAGGCAACACTGCAGGTGTCTATGGCAGCAGCAGGAGCAAGTAGAACCACAGCAGGGCATGGCATGGCAGGGCAGGGCAGGGCAGGGCAGGGCGGGGCAGGGCAGGGCAGGGCAGGGCAGGGCGGGGCAGGGCAGGGCAGGGCAGGGCAGGGCAGGGCAGGGCGGGGCAGGGCAGGGCGGGGCAGGACAGGGCAGGGCAGGACAGGGCAGGGGCAGGACCTGCATGGGCATAAGGCCCAGCCAGGAGAATTGGAAGCTGGCACAGCTATGACGGGGCTGCACCAGCCACAGCAGCACCAGGCAAAGTGTGAAGAACGCCATCACCAGAGTACGCAGCCGCAGCTGCACAACAGGGAACCATCAGCCTTGTCAGCCATCCATAGAAGACATGATGTCTACATGTCAGGCAAGGCGGGCAAGCAGCGTGCGTGTCAATTGAATCAAAGTGAGTTGCACTGGCACTGCTGGTGCTCCCCGTGAGGCCCTGAACAACAACAAAGGAGACAGCAATGCCGTCAGGCTCTGTGGTGTTGCTAATCTGCGTGCAATTGAACAGAAAATGCACGTTTTCCTGCAGGCCATGATTCATGCTTGCAGCTCATTTGACCGACGCAGTTATGAGTCAGTCATATGAAGCCAGGGACAGGTTGCGAAAAGCACTGTGCAAGTGTTGAATGTTGTCTGATTACTGCTGCGAATGATGAGAGGATGTCTTGCCTGGAATCTATAGAAGACAAGGGCAGCCTGGGCTCTGCTGTAGGGCAGCCTGTTGAACATCTTGAGCTTGTATACTAGGATGCAGCATATGACACCAAAGTAGACCAGAGCAAAAGCAACAAGCAGATCAATGGAGGTGCGCGTGAGCCCATCTGTATCACAAGTGCTTATGCCCCCACTCTCACAGAAAGGTACAAAGTCATCATCTTGACGTGCCTCTGCAGCAACCAAAAGAGCCTTGCCATCCAGGATCCAAAGCCACAGTGTTGTGTGTGGCAAAAGCAGCTTACCGTTGTCAATTTAGGATGTCATTGGTGCTGACAAATCTGCAAATCCGACGATCCTAAACAAGGCTTGTTCAGCTGATATACCAAAGCAGAGTGTTACTGTCATTGTTAATGTCGCTGTGACTGTGACTGTTACTGTTAGCATTACTGTTACTGTTACCGTTACCTTTGCTGTTGCTGTTGCTGTTATTGTTACTGTTGCTGTTACTGTTTGAGCTCTGGCATGCTTGTATTTACACAAGGCTGTTGCCAACCCAGCTGAGTCAGTACCAGAGCCATACAGGAGCCCTCTGTGCTCCTCTGCCAGGCCAAGCCAAAAGCCAATCCTGACCAACAAGGACAACATACAAAGGAAGGCGATCTCGAAGGACCATGGTGCATCACCCATTCACAGCTAGCTAAACTGCCGTCATCAATTCTTCTGGTCACAGCAAGCAGTGCTGAAAGATTGAGGGACTCACGGACAGCATTGTGCAGCCATGCAACTGAGAGTGCAGACTCCAAGATGAGCCAAGGCACAAGGCAGGGCCAGTGTCGTCGCCAGGGAACGTCCATGTACAGCATGCTTTCTGCGACTGACTGCTGGCCTTGCTCTTGCTGCAGCTGCTGCCGCTTGCTGGGCCGGAGACGTCCTCCATATGCGTGCATCAAGAACAGCATGAACAGCTGTGGACAGACACACACGCGTGAAGCAGTTGAATGCAATGCACATAGGGAGCAGCGTGGACAGCTGCAGAGAGACATGCAACACTGTGGGTTGCAAGCTGAGCCATATTTGCTGACCACAGAAGAATATCGGCAGTGATAGATGGGGACGTATGGGGTGTGGGACGAGTAGCAGATGTTGCTCAGATCAGTAGACTAGGCATGTGTGTAGACGCAGCTCAACAGCATGAACACTATGGCAGCAAAAAGTAGGAATGGCGTCTGCAGGCAAAAGTCATGCTGCTTCATCAGACCTAGAGCTCTGGCGCAAACAACAACACAGAACAGCATTGCAGCATAGGACGCAACATGCAAACAGCCAAAGCAACCTCTCATGCATTGTTATGCATGAATGCAAAGGTAGATGGGGTATCATGCAAGACAGCATGTGCAAGCATTCATGATGCGTTACCACAGTAACGAATACAACACAAGGCATCACAACAGCGTCGGCAACATGAGAGGCAGCCAAAAGGTATTGCGCAGCAATAGTAAGACCTACAGTGTTCCAGCAGGTCCAGCGCACCCAGCCACTCCAAAAGACAAGTGGTGCTTGCTGAAGGCAAGTGTTAGACAAGATATACGCATTGGGGACCAGGTAGAACAGCAGATTCACACTTTGGACAGCAGCCTCCGTGAAGAACAGAATGGCACTCCGCTTTTGCCTTGGTTTCCTGTATATGCAGAAGCATCACATGACAAATTGTGACTGTCATAGAACATGCTTGAACATGGACATTTGAGGACATAAATATACAGACTCAGGGAAAAACATTTGGGGTGCATAACAAGGTCTTGCAGATTGTGTTGACATCACAGGTGGCCAGGCAGCAGATGTACTGACTAGAGTGCCAGAGCGCCGGTGTGCGCTCACTGCCACATGACTGGCTGTCACAGATGATGTTTGCAGCTTGCGTGTTGTATTGAGACAGGTCTGTCATGCAGATCAACAATAGCTGATGATGACACCGTCTAGTGAAATGCAGGTATGCAGCACATTGAACTTACCAGGCTTTGTCCAGCTGATGAGCTCTGATCACACGCCATGCAAAGATGAACAGGTTGCTCAGCAGCAAGACCAGTAGCAGACTGCTGATCAGCAGGTTGCCTATGTATATTGCAGTGTGCTTGAACCGGCTGGTAGAAGGATTCTGCATGTACATGATTGGTTTTGCTAGCAACAGTGTCATAACACTTTCCAAATCTGCCATAACATTGATGATGAGGTCGTGTGCTGAGCTAAGCTGACGTCCTGGCAATAATCACTTGGAAGAAGCTGCGCCAAGTATGCAAGATGTATGCTGGCATAACATGAGTATGATGTATGGACACTCACCCCCCTCAAGCTCACTGTAACTTCTGTCACCAGGACAGCCAAACCCACTATGTTGGCCATCAGCACAGCAAAAGATGCGGCCTGTAGCATGAGGCTTTGTTGATGTGGACCGTGCTACGTGCCATGCGGCGCTGTTGCGCAGTGCTCACCCTGGTGTCCTTGCTTTTCATAAAGTCAAAGCGCAACACCACATCGGTACTTGACACAAATTTAGTCGCAACTCTTGCAGCTTCTCGCTGAGCTGCTTGGCGGTCCACCCGATCTTCGGGGACGGTTGTGTTCTTGCTGTCAGCAAGCTGCGTCGGCACGTCAGGGCGTAGATCTGTTTTGCCCTCGACATCTATCGTTTGTGTCTCTTGTTGCACAAAGCCGGGTTGAGGAGGCAATGCAGCACCTCGGACAGGATGGCGAACTGACTGGGCGTACTCGGTCGCGAGCGCAGACAGCACAGTCCAAGGGGCATGTTGTGTGCTCTCTGTGATGGCTGCTAAACCGTCAGACTGCTGTTCTACCATCTTTTCAATGCTGCTGCTGGATGAATGAGCGGCAATTGACTCAGCTTTGAACCGCAATCGGTTAGTTGGTGTGGAGATGACTGCGGTGGACTCGAGGAACTGCAATCTTAGTCATGATCTTAGTCACGTTAGTCGTCGTCGTCGAAAATACACCCGTTCCTGCATCATGCATTTTGCAACCGGCCTCCATGTTCATGTCTCATCCGTTTTCATGAACAGCTACATCGTGAATATGTTCAGTGGCTGAAAGTTGCAGATCAGAACGATTGCAGATCTGCAGAGTCTGCAAAACGACAATATACATCTCCTGGATACTGCACATATGCATACTAGCTCTCAGGCACTTGTCAGTGGTTGACAGTCTGCTGTATCAATGTCTGCTGACAGGCGAAGGCACTCGGGCACACTGTTGCCCCAACTTCTGGGTTTACTGGCCTGAGATTGAGCTGGGTTAGGTAGCATGAGCCTTTGCCAGCTGTATGTCAGAATAAATCAGCTGCTCATCTACATGACAACTCATGGAGAAGATCTGATGCCACAGCTGTCACCTGGTGGGAACAATGTCATCAATCTGCAAGCAATCAGCAGGTCAGCAACACAGGGGTGCCTGACACCGACTGGGACAAGTTGCACATGAAGTACAGACAGCAACATGGTCTTGTACAGAGTAGAGCATTTGCTTGCATCAAGCAATCTGGTTGTACAACAAAACAGGCAGTCATTGTGTTTGGCAGTGCAACTGGACTGCAATTCTACTGTTATGCCGTGTTGCGTTGGTAGCACATACCTTTAAAATCATTCGCACACACTCGCATGCCAACGTGATGGCTGAGGTGGTAACCAGAAGGGGCTGCACTACATTCTCCTCCATCATATTTGTCACCTGGCCTTTTCTTACATTGATGCCAGCTGACGTGTCTCCCCTTGCATGCTTATTTCTAAGCTCTGTCACCATCTCTATGGGATTCAAGCCTGCATTCTCTGCTAGTGTATAGGGGATGACCTCAAGGGCTTCAGCAAAAGCTCTTATGCAGTAGCTTTCCATGCCCTGCAGCATAGTTGCCTCATCTCAGTGGTCCAAGCCAAACACAGACAGTTTGTTTGAAACAATCAACACCGCTCAATAGCCATCATGCTTCATGGGTAATGCATTTATTGCTCAGGCAAACACATGTAATAGCATGCCCGTAGCAGCGGTCCTGAAAGCAAAGAGGGCAATGTCAGGAGTCTGTGTCTTCCAAATATGAGCTTGTAGCACAAGGCATGAGCAAAACTGTGCCGATCCCACCTGCAAAGTCTTGGCCCATTTGCTGAGCTGTGTCACCAGCTCAACCTCTGGTGCAGCTCCTCCTGCTATGAGGAACTTCTTGTGCACCAGGCACCGCACCACACACAGGGCGTCATGAAGACTCCGCTCTGCCTCCTCCAGCACTAGCTTGTTGCTACCTCGCAGCAAGCAAGTTGCTGTGCGACCCTTGCTGTGAATGCCTGTCACCTTCACAACCTTGCCTTTGCCAATCTGCAGGACAAATTGCTTAGCACTGATCAGAAGATGACTACAGCAGACAGGAATGCTCTGCAGATCGATTGGCATGATTGATGCAGACTGCTTGCATGACCTTGCATTTGATCAAGAGTGATGCCTTCACCAATTGTAGTCTGCCTTGGACAGCCTGAAGAGCAAGGCTGGAAGTGGTTAAAGAATTTCCAGTGCCCCGTTGATCAGTTGCACATACATTTCTCAAAGACTTGGCCCAGACCCTTGGTGCATGACATGACTAAAGGAAAGCCTCAATTAGTCAGGAACCGTTCTGCTGCGAATCGTACATTGTTGACCAGTCATGCCACTGCACTTGACTGCACTTGACTGCACTTGACAGCAGCATCAATAAGATGAACATGTAAATATACCTGGACTTCATCCACGCGGTCTGCATGCCCCAGCTTCTCTGGTTTCATGTGGTCCACATGAGCGATAGGCAGGCAGTTCAGGGTTTTGCTGATGTATTCAATGTCATCACGCTCTATATCCCGCACCACCATGATCTTTGCTTTGGCCTGCATATACACTTTGGTGCTTGTGCAGAATCACGAAGCATTGACTGCATGCAAGGCTAGGTGACAAACCGCACAATACAGCATTCCAGACTGGAGTGGTCCATAGTGTGTGCCTGAGGCCTACCAGGTAATGAAGAGAAAGCTCTGTGACAGCATCTCTCAGAATGGACTTCTGTATCAACAGGACATTGCAGCCTGTGGCTCTGATCTTCTTGATCATTGACAAAATGTAGTTCCTTTCCTCCTTCAGTATTCTGTCCATTTGAGCATAGTCACTGATGATGACGTTGTTCTCGAGGTCTGTCTTGGGAGGGGAGATTTGAAACTGTACAAGTCCAATCTTGGCATTCTCAATGCGTGTAGGACCGCCTGCAGACTTTGCTGCTTTGTGATCAAAGACCATGCCATCCACCATCTCAGAGTCATCCACTGTGCCTCCAAGCTTGGTAACCACCTTGATGTCTTTCAAGTCCAGGCTGCAGGCACAGACATGTTGAGGATGTGGGCATGAAAGCTCAGCTGCTTAGCTTGACATCGGCAGCAGAAGTGTACTTCACTGCTGATGCAAAACAACAGCTGTGACCTTTGAGGGCCCAGCTGTTCAGGTTTTGGTTGTGAGAGATTACAGCGACTGTCATGTTACAAGTGCTTGCGGGCTCCTCAGGTAGAGCCAGTGTATGCCTGGAAAGTGTAAAGCAGACATGCAAAATCTGGCAAGCACTTGAAGCCCTGAATGCGTTAGAACAGCTCCTTGTATAAGGCAAAAATGAAACACAGTTACAGAGGCTCCAGGACTTACTATGAGGCTCTTTGAGGATCCAATACCTTCAGTACACTGTCCACTGCCATGGGTGACAGTAGATTAGAGTACTGGGACACCACTTTACTAGACAACGACCTGCATGATCACAACTGGTCAAGAATGTGTTCAGAAGCAAATGCAGGTGAATTCAGGATGTAGTTGATCATGCAGACCATCAAGACTTGGTGCCAAGCACTTAACTCAGTCTGATACTGTGCATCTCACATACAGGACTGTGAGGACACACTTTGACGAAGACAGGACAGACATAGGACTAAGCAGGTCTGGGGGCACCAGCAGTGTTTCCGTAAGGCAGCCAGAGTGACAAGCCCACACCAACATGCACAATGTCTTGGTGACATGGACTTACGTGTTTGCAGCTTTGAGCAGAGCCTCCCTGTCTGATAGGTCCACAGGAATGGCTATGTCCTCAAGTACCTGCCAGTGCAAATTTGCTGTGAGATAGAGTTCACCATGGGTATGCCGTGCAAACTTTCTGCAGCTATGGTACCCACCTCTACAGCTCTGTCTGCTGCTTTGTTGAAGGCATCTGAGATGACAGTGGGGTGTACACCTCGTTCTAGAAGATCAAGACACTTCTTGAGGAGAGCTCCACAGATTACTGTGACAGACGTGGTACCATCTCCTGCCACCACATCCTGTAATCAGGTGCAACATGTTTACCACCATGCTGTCGGCTAAGTAACGATTCCGAGACAGCATTCCGCTGAGTCTCACTTGTGATTTGGCAAGCTCTACAAGCATCTTGGCTGCAGGCTGGGTCACGGTCATTTTGTTCAAAATGGTGGCTCCATCGTTGGTGATGATCACCTCCCCATCCGCTTGACACACCTGCGACGGCAACATCGCTGGCACATGTGCGAGCAGTCTTGTGCAGCCTTTGATCAGGGTACCTACCATCTTGTCCATCCCGCGAGGACCCAAACTTGTCCGCACAGCATCAGCGACAGCTTTGGCAGCTTCGATGTTATTGATCCTGACATCCTTCTTCTTGGAATTTTGACTGCACAGCGCAGTGACTCAGTTTGCACAATGAACTCAGTGAAACTCGCATCAAGGGGCCTACGGAAGCCATACTTGTACGTGTCGCCCTTGACCTTTCGCGCTCCAGCTTCCACTGCCATTGCTGCTGCTTCGATTCAACTTGAGCAGCGGTGCGATGCCTGTTGCAATTGCTTCCGCCAGAAGTGCTGTGCAAATTAGGGCAGAGCGACTCGCACGTGATCAGGCGGCCCTTGAGTTTTCCCTGTGAGCACAGCATTTGGACCTCCTGCAGCACTGTTGTACTATTGCAGACTTTATGACTTTGTGTGAACCAAATGCATGTGGTGGTTTCCTTAGGGAATGCTTTGCATGTAGGAAGCAAATCTTGTCTGTATGAAATCACTGAACTGAACTTCTTGTCTGTTGGGTCCCAGTCGCCCCCCAGGACATTAAATATATTGATTGATTGATTGATTGATTGTGAGTGCGTCTCACAACAAGACTTGATTGCTACACTTGGACTTGCGCTGCGCACGACGGGTGCAGCAAGCGGTCAGAATCACATAGACATAAGCTTGCTGCAGTGGGCTCGTTTCGGTTGCGACAGCTGCAACGACAGCGTCTCGTATGGAAAAGTCGTCCAGCTGGCTAACTTTTTGCTAGTGCTCGGTCTTCCTGCCCTTTTACCGACATATGGTGCGCAACGTCATATGTACAGTCTGATAAACTGCGATGCCGGTGAGCCCCAGACTTCTGGGACTTAATAAGAGAAGCAAACCTGAGTCTCCACCACCTCCAAGCACCGGAAAGACAGACTTGCTTCTGAGGTTTTTCGACTCACAGTTCTTCGATGAGTGGATAGCTTTGACGTGAGTTGAGCCAGATCTGTCTACGGGGTGAAGCACAAGTGGACAGCAGCGTTGAGTGTATGCTGCTTGTTGCAGATACCTGTACAAAAGTAACTCCCCTGGAGTGCAAGACTACCTGTGCAATAGGCTTTATGGTCTACCTGAGGCTGGTGTCGAGAGATACTTGTCTCAGATCTGTCAGCTTGTCATTAGCAGACCGTTTGGCTCTTTGGAGAGGGTGCTGGCCGCCTTGTGCGCCAGCTCACTCAGAATAGCAGTCAAGGTAGAAATGCATAGCATGATTTCCATGCACCAGGCACAGTGCATGCGGTCATGTACATGCAGCAGAGGCAGCGAGCTGCATCATTCAAGATGCATATCAGCACAATGGAAACAGCTGTTTTCTGAATGGCTCTGCAGGTATATTGGCTGTTGTCAGCAATTGCGCAGGATCAGCCCAAGAACAAGGCTGTCGGGGAGTTGCGTGATAATTGTGAACGAGCTGCGCTGGAGGGCTCTTGGGTACAGCAACTGTAGAATCTCATGCATCAGCATAGGACTGCAAAGCAATGTCTTCTCAAGCATGCTTTGCGAATAACATGCAGATACAATGCTGTATGCTGGATTGTTGCCACTGGTATCACACCAGCGTTGAGAACTGTTAATGTCCCAGTCTGCTCGTAAGTGGTCTTATCCACCTGCCTGGCAGTTGGCAAGTGACAACGCATCATTGCAATGCCCATGTGTACCATGCCTTTTGATTATCAATCATTTGTGCCTTGGTCACATCTGACGCAAGATTGTGCTACATGATCAGGAGCCACCTTTCAGAGACAACAAGCTGCTTCCATTGAGCCCACCAAGGAGCAGGTTGCCTATGAGCCCCAGCTATGGCTCATCCCTCATGTCCCGGCTTAGTCGGGAGAACATTGTGATCAGTCCTGGTGGCAGGTGAGGCAGGCAGGCACACCCCTTGTACATTCAAGCATTACTGGTAGTTGGGCCCATCAGGCACATACACAAACGACAGAGACTTGATGCAGCCTTTACCTTAATGTCAAAGCACATGCTTGAACTGCTTTGGTTTATCCGAATTTACATGTGCCAACGTGTGCAATTTGCGCATCAGTCAAGTGCTGCTGTTTCGAATATAAGTTCAGCAGCAGAATGAGGAGAGCTTTGGGGCTGCAGTTTCAAAAAGCATGACAGTTTTCGAGTAACTAGCGGAGCATCCCATATGCCGACAGCCAGGCAGAACAGCTGCTGCTGCCTTCATTTGATAGCATCAAGCTTTGCATGGTGTGTGCATTGCCTACGCCTGCAATCCTCGTTTTGTCTGCACACAATGGCATTGTCTTCTTACACTGCAATCAGAGCGCTCTTTTGGGCCTGCTGAGTCAATGTGTGGTCTGAACAACAGCAGGTGCACCTCCCCCGAGGCCCCGACCCGCCCCACCTCCCCAGACGGGCTGGGTGGTGGTATGTACACATCGTATGGCATGTCTCAGGGACTGGAAGGCCTTATCTGTGCTTCGCCTTCAGCTGTCCGCCGCAACAGGTTTGCCTTTTGCTTGTCAAGATGAAACGCTTGTCAAGATGAAACTCAAGTCCAGATGGGTCAAGTATATAGGCACAGCCAAAGTTTTGTGTGTGCATACAAGCAAACATACAACAGTTACTGATGTACGCATTGAGTCAGCACAAGTGCGCAGATATACAGTCTGTTCAGTCAGTGAGCTTGAACCCTCCAGCAGTGTCTTGTAGAAAAGACAAGGGCATGATTGTCAAAAAGATTTCACAAGTAGTCAAGGTGGTGCAGTCCATGCTACATGCTGTGATATCTGCAACATTGGTAGGTAGTGAGTGGGGTGGATGAATTTATGCATAAGGTAATGTGGCTGAAGTGGTGTGTGTTGTGCAGTTTGGCTGGCATGGACAGGCAGAGATCCCAGGGACTGGATGGGTCCCAGGGGCGGCTGCAAGTGTCACCAGAGCCTGAGGTCATGTCCCCCCCCTCGTCCCCCCGCCTAAGGCACAGCACCTTTGGGGCCACCCTGGACTTCATTGAGGCCCTGTGTGACGCCTCCTCTGGCTTGACAGCCTTTGCAGCGGTAAGTGACCTGCGTAGTACGCGTGGGTACGCCTGACAGTTGTGCATGAGCTGATATTGCCAGATTTTATGTTTGTGTATGAGCTGACTTTGCATTGTTTGCAATTGTGAGTACCCTCGCAGCAATAGTTTGGAGAAACTGTTTATCAAGATGTGCTACTGTCCTGGTTCACAGCTGCAGCTCACCACTGCCTTCACCCACCGCTTGTCGTGAATGGAAAGCATGCTTGGAAGCATCCAACAAGAAGCTCTTGAGTGCTGATATTGGCCATTCACATGAGTGTCAGCAACGGTTTGACTGGGTTCAGGAGGACAGGCAGTGGGCTCTGAGGAGGGGTCTGGAGGAAATTAATAAGGAAATCGAGGCAGCAAGCCGGTCAGGAGTTGCTTCATGCTGGTTTCCCATGGGCACTAGGAATGAGCGCATTATTCGCCTTGCTGCCAAGGAGGCTTCGCTGCTGAATAGCAGGTAAGCAGCTGTCACCAGCACAACTGCTTTGCATGTATTGACTGATTGCAACAGTTTACTGTCAGATGTATGCTGCCAACATAGTACAAAGGATGTTGTTGCAGCATGGATTCGTGTTCTTGAGAGGCAGGGCCTGTTGTGCCTGAACATTGATTGCCCAGCTGTAATTCTTATACATGTGTTTTGCCTTGCCTCATCTAGGGAGAAGGCTCCGTTTGTGCTCATAGTGGAAACATTGGCGGCCGAGGTGCAGCCACCAAATGACGCCGCTCCCTCCACCTCCAGTCAGGGCATGTCTGAAGCAGGTGATGAGGACGGTGAGGGTAGCGCCAGAACTTCTGCCCGCCGACAAGCTTCCAGTCAGTACGCCGACAGTGTACAGTCTCTTCTAGCCGGCCGCTTGGGCAGCAACGCCCTTGCAGGGCCAGGTCCCGGCAGCCCGCAGCAAGGGGACGGCAAGTCGGTTCACAGGCGCAACGACACTGCCGGCAGCAGATTGCCGTCGCCAGGCAGTCCAGCGGCGGAACACTCTCATGCTCAGGCTTTGGGTTGGCATGGACCTTCTGAAATGGACAGCTTGCGACCTGCCAGGTCTGAGTTGACTACCAGAAGATCTCTGTCGTTCAGTGAGGCTCTCCCTGAGCCTGACCCTGAACAAAAATCAGACCAGGCCAGACAACAGATGGCGCTGCCTCAGGTTTCTGCTAACACATTGCAAGGTGGCAGGCCATCCCCCAGGCCGCTTGGGAGAAGCCCCAGAGGCAAATCTGGCCATCATGATGATGCTTTTGCCAGGTACTGCTGCTGATGCAATATTGTATCAATCCTTGCAGCACATGAGGTCAAGCTCTTATCCTGCTTGCCCATTTTGCCTGCAGGATGCCATGCTTTTGCAGCTCAACTCACAGCCTGTGTGTCTGTGGTCCTTGCTTGGAACTGCATACATTGACTGCACCAGCTTTCCTGTGCCTTGCAACCAGACTTTACATGGCTGCAGAGGCCTACAAGCAGCTGTGGATGGCCTTCGTGGTGAAGGTCCCTTGGTCTCAGTCCAGCTGGATGTAAGGAATGACGTACCCTTAGAGACACAACAAACCCCCACTCCAGCAGCAAGTTCCACACCTGACCCCCCTGCAAAGCCAGAAGGACCAATGACAGGCCCACTCACCAAGTCTCTGAGCAGATCTGTGTTCAGCCCAGATAGAAGACGGGGCACAGTGGGCACTCCCCCTTCAGATTCTGTGCTGCCCTTCAAGGGGATGGGCCTGCTGGCCAGGCTAGGCTTTTGCAGGCGGCCTTTCAGCGACGATGAGGGGGAGGTCACAGTGGCTCCCAAATCTGCTCCGCCTCCAATCCAGGCTGCCCCTTATGTGCGCATCAGGATCAAGGTAAGCTGCAATGTCAGTCAGCATACAACGCCACAACACTGGGCTTCATCAGCTGCATTGACTTGCATGTTGGCATTCATGGCCGTTCCATGATACATTTCATGTTTGACATCTGGCTGTCCATGAAGTCGGGTTCTGTAAGAAGAGTCATGGCTTCTGTCTAGCACTTGGCTGGTGTTGTGAAGCAAGACTCACAAAAGCTTCCTCTGAGGGATGGTGAGTCGCCAACTCATGCAGGTGCATGGAGGTGTGGATCTCAGACTGGGTAATCGCAGTTCACCCAAGCACCGAAGGGTTCCCTCAGAAGAGGCTCTGCTGAAAATGGCTGCTCAGCACAACTCCCCCATCCCATTCCCTGCAGTCTTCTCGCCCATCCCTGAAGACTATGACAGCACCGTACAGCAGCTCCAACAACAACAGCAGCAGCAGCAGCAGCAGAGGCCGCCCAGCAGGACCAGCCAAGGGACAACCTTTGCAGAGCGTCTGAACACTTTCTTGTCTGGAGTGGGCAGCAGCAAACCTGCTGAGGCAAACCCATTTGGGCAGTCCGCAGGGTTCATGGGCAACAATAGTGCACAGCTCAGTGAGGCCCGGCATGCTCAGATGGCAGTCTCGGGCAGCAATGCTGGTTTAGCTGGTGATACTACCACTGGGGTCACTGCATCTGCTGCTGGACAGAGCCTGGAGTCTAGTCCTAGTCTGGAGAGAGTTGACAGCGGTGCTGCTGCTAGCGCCTCTGGTGACCTTCTGGACACTGCCTGGGATGGGCTACAAGGCATGCACACTGCCAGAGAGAAAGCAAGGGCGGAGGCGATTGCTGTGTATGGAGAGAGGTGTGACTTGCAGTTTGTTGTGAAAAGGTCTACAGGCTGTCTGTGCACAAGCTAGGATTTGAGGCATTCCTCATTTGCTTGTGCTGGCAGTGTATGTGCTTCCTGCATGCAATACAATGCAGAACGCAAAGCAGTGCTTCAAAACTTTTACTTCCTTCTGTGCGGTATGCTGACATGAAATGTACATGCAGATTTGATGCCAAGTGCAAACGGATACAGGCAGAGTCACCTCATGGGCGAAGACCAGCTTGGGCGGTGCGGCCGGTCATCGTCAAGTCTGGAGATGACTGCCGTCAGGAGCTGCTAGCTGTGCAGCTCATCAGTACCTTCTACGACATTTTCCAGGCAAGTCTATGCATGGTATTGCCTGCAGACAAGAGTATGCTGTAGACATTGTAAAGACTGTCACTCTTGTAGACAGGGCATGTCAGTGCATGTTGCACAGAAACGAGAGACTCATTTCAGCAAGCATGCCGTGAGCCACTGTTGCAAGGTTGTTTTGGATTCCTGCAGGAGGCCCAGTTGCCGCTGTGGCTACGGCCATATGAGGTGTTGGTGACCAGCAACAGGACGGCTCTCATAGAGCTCATACCTGACAGCCTTTCTATCCACACCATTAAAGCCAAATCTCCTCCTGGCGCCTCATTGCGAGATCATTTCATTGCACGGCATGGACAGGTATACCGTCCCACCCTGACATGCCCAACAGGCACTCTGCAATGCTCATATTACCACCAGCTAGAAGACAACTGTGCAGATTGCACTGCTATGTACCTGTCCGTATCTGCGTTGTCTACCTGTCTGTATTTGCATTGTCTACCTATCTGTATCTGCACCGTCTACCTGCCTGTATCTGCACTGTCTACGTGTCTGTATCTGCATTGTCTACCTGTCTGTATCTGCATTGTCTACCTATCTGTATCTGCCTTGTCTACCTGTCTGTGTCTGCATTGTATAGCTGTCTGTATCTGCACTGTCTACTTGTCTGTATTCCAGGTTGCAGAGAGTGCAATTGCACTGGCAATGTTAGGTCTGCCTGCAATTACCATAGCAGTCATCTTCAGCCAGACTGAATCACCACAGTCACTGGACTACAGGATTTTGTTGCATTCTTTTGGTCATTGATTCCAACACAAGCAACGGCGCGATGTCAGTTGATGGTGATCAATGTGCAAATCTGCTTACAGGGGACGCCCGACTGCTTGGAGGCTCAAAGAAACTTTGTAGAGAGCATGGCAGGGTACAGCCTGGTCTGCTTCTTCCTGCAAATCAAGGACAGGCACAATGGCAACATCATGCTGGACGAGCGCGGCCACATCATCCACATCGACTTTGGCTTCATGCTCAGCAACTCCCCAGGTGGTGTCAACTTCGAGGCTGCGCCCTTCAAATTGACTCGCGAGCTGCTTGAGGTCATGGACTCCAACTCTGAGGGCAAAGCTTCTGAGCTGTTTGACTATTTCAAGGTAGCCACATGCATGACCTGGCACTGTGCCATGGCGTTACTGCTGCATTCACAGGACTACATCTCTGGGGCATCATCACCATATTGGCCTCTCTTGTGGTGACTCATGCCCATGCATGCCTTACTAATGCTGGTCCCTTCTGCAGCTGCTTGACACAAAGACTACATCTGGTGAAACATACCATGTAGCCCATGTAGCCAGGTTTGTTGCATGCTGGTGCAGGTGCTGTGCATTCAAGGGTTTCTGGCGTGCCGCAAACATGCGGACCGTGTCATCCTGCTGGTGGAGATGATGCAAGGCAGCGGCTGTCCTGCATTCAAGGCAGGGCCCCGGTGTGTGCACAACCTGCGCAAACGCTTCCACCTCGGACTCACAGAGACTCAAGTAAGTGCCCAGCACTTGCAAATCATCAACAATGTGTACTTGACTCTATCAAGCTCAACCTGTCTGTTGGCTTGGTTGCTAGCGAGCATGCAGACTGACTCATAGGTGGGCAGCGTCTTGGTATGAGAGCAGCCCTTAAAGACGTGTTGCTGCTGCAGTCACACCTGGTGCCTTGCTGTCAATCCAACAACTTTGCTAATTCATGCTGCCGGTCTGACTTGCAGTGTGTGGAGGTGGTGCTGGGCATGATCAGCGACAGCCTGGATGCGTGGAGAACAAGGCAGTATGACTACTACCAGCGGGTTCTGAATGGTATTTTGTAACAGGCTTTGGGTAGTGTTGTTTGCACAGATCTTTGGTGTTGCAGCAAAATGTGTACTACTAGTTTTGGCAGCGTTGTGCTAGTCTAAGAACAGGTGCAGTGTCGTGATACCTTACCTATGCCGTACCTTAATGCCCATGTAGAGTTTGCTGTTGGACAGTGAATATGTAGAGTTCTGTTGTTTAGCATACATACTGCGGCAGCAATTAGCATACTTTGAGAGAGTGGCACGTGCTTGCTACCAAAGCAATTGTAGATACTAATTATCGAATTACTGTTGCACTCCCCGCAATTTTTTACAAACACGTGCTGATGCATGTCGCCGCATAATGTTTACGTAACTAAATGTTCACTGCATATTTGCTCGAGGCAGATGTCCATTTGCTGGCCTGGGGGGCTCCAGCTGGAAGCAGAATGACAGCCTATGTGCACTGGTCTCTGCAAAAGTCTGACTCCTTGCTGATCAAATCTGGTTATTTGTTTACATACTGTAGCTCGTCCAAGACGGCATCACTTCTGCGAAATCAAATTGCAATACCGGCCAAGTCCTATCTGCTCGAGGCAGCCCTGCTCTAAACTGCTTCTGATACGAAAAATGCCAGAAGTCTATCGATTCATCCATTGACATATTTAAATGTAACACCAGAATCAAAAGTACGGTACGTGAGAGCAACCCTGCATGATAATTTTCGTGACACGTTGTATCCAGATTCACAATAACGGTCATAAATTAATGCAGCTGGCAGGCTGATGTTCAACCAGGATGCAAGCTATACTGTATGGCAAACAAAAAGCAACGTGCAAGCACGGAATGCTTAAAAAAAAGCTGCTCGGTCTTGCTCTCATTGCAAGGCACCTGGTGACCAATTGAGCTGCTGCTTCAGACATACAGCTGTATCAGCTCATCACTGACAGCTGCTGGGGTGAGCACTCCCAGGTCTGTGAATAGCAGACTGATGTATTCTGCAGGCACACAGTGCATTCAGCCAGTGATAGAATGCATCAAAACGTTTTCTGTCGTAAGTGCTCACAAGTGACTCACATATGGCTGTATACAGACTCTGACTAGGCACTCATTGAACAGTCTGTGCTGATGCATGTATGGGCTTGCTAGATGTACTTCCCTGCAAGCCATTATGGCCATCAGTAGCAGACGTTAGATGTGACAAGACCATTCAATCATGGCTTACTTGGAGGGGTATAGTCTCGGGAGGGGTTCTCAATCTTAGCTCCTGGTGCCATGAGGGGGCCGAAGTCAACATGCTTCTTTTCCACTGGCAGATCCAGTTGATTCAGAGGATACAGCCTGGCAAACTGCACAAAAGGACATTTCGCTATCAACCAGAGCAAACACAGCAGCCGAACTCAGAGCCCACAGTAGCAGCTTGCATGCACATGCACTTTGCTCAGACAGGCCAGTACAGTCAGCAAACAAGTCACTCATCATCATGAACAACAGCAATGCATGAGGCAGAAATGAGGAGTCATCCTAACAGCCCAGAATGACTCTATTGTGCAGTTGAGAACAGTGTCCTGCAATGCGATATACTCAAGGTGAATATCACCTTGTAGCTTTCAGCTGCCACGTAGAAGGGGATGCCATGCTCTTTGGCAGCAATGGCAACATGATAGGATCCCAGCTTGTTGATAATCCCCCCATTCTCTACCACGCCCTCTGCACCAACTAGCACTAGATTCACCCTGCAGCAGTACACATGCACATCATCCTGATGCACTGAAGCCGCCGGTGTCATGATTGCACAATTGCCTGCTGGCACTGTACGCCGCATGGTAACCATGAACTTTATTGAACAAGTCAGCACTCCTCATGAGAACCCATTGAATACCATGCACTAGTCAACAGCATTGCATGCTTCCATAGATTCCTGCCTGGCTGCACAGCAGTGGCAGGGTCTGTGTGAAACTGGAGCCCTCAGCAATGAACAGTAGACAAACCTCCCACCATATTCGTAAGACACGACATATGGATATGTCAACGCCTGATACACAGATGGCACAGGACACATGCAGAGGATTTACTTGAGGGCTTCCAGGGCAAAGGCAACAGCAGAGTCCAGGACGATGGTGCAGGGCACTTTCATCTTGCTGAGAGCATTGGCCATTGTCAGCCCAGTACCGTCTGGCCGCCCCTCTGTCACCACCACACTGAATTGTACACCCTGCAAAGGTCATGTTTTGTCAAGTACCTGTTAACACAAGCACACAATCACATACGCACCCACATACGTCTTGACAATTGCATGTAGTAATAACAGTAATGATTTAATGATTGCATCTGCTGTGTGTAGACCAGGACCAAAGTAAAAACAGGGCTTGAGCAAGCCAACCAATGAGCATTGTACCAAAACAAGCCCCATTCCTATGTCCTTTTGATACACACAAAGTGATGCAACCTTCTTGTAGCAGCCCAGAGATGTAGGCCAGACAATGCAGCATCCATCAAATACATGTTTGTAATATGCTGCTTACATTGTCGACAACTTGCTGCAATAAAGCCAAAGCCACTCTGGAGAAGCCGTGAACCATGACAACAGCATCATGTCGCACAAAGCCTGCTCCCAAATCAGCGATGGTCTGCCGCGCTCTCGTTGAAGTCTCGGCAAATTGCTTGCCCCTCTGCAATGGCATTGGTAGCCATCACAACCTATCCAATGGCTTTGACAATAAAAGGTGTTGCATCTGTGACTTCACACAGGCTAGGAGGCTGTGTGAGTAGTGCCCACCAACATGTCTGACATGCTGTACAAAAGCAGAGCTGCTGAGCGTGAGTATGAGTTCACACAGACAAGCTGATGTTGCAGCGGCAGCTGGAGCACAAAGCAAGGAAGGTGGTACCAAGCCTACCTCGATGATGCGGGCCTTTGCTGTGGCAAAGTCTTCATTTTCTATGGCAGAGGTGCGAGTCGTGTATCGCAGGTATAGCTCACATCCTGCCTTCAATGAAATGGCAGTGGGATTGCACCTGCAGACATTATGAAAGAGCAAGTTAGCAGTGATCTGTGACCTCCACGATTGCAGCTGACGCATACGCTGTGTCATGATGTATGCCTGTTGCAATCACCAACATGCAGGCCGCAATATGGCAGCGGTGGCAACCACATGTGGCATGCTGAAATGTGTGCAAATGCCGGAACAACGAGGCTGAGGTTTATGGTCTGATATGGGTTACATAGACAGGCACATTTATGAGTCCATACAAATGCCTATTGACAGCACTGACGTGCTGCACTACATGTCACCAGAGTTGGTAGCAAGAAGGCACTGACCCTTGTAGGGATGCAGCAGCATCTTTCAGCTCCTTTTCAAGTCCCATCATGGTCTGAGCTGTGCTGTTCCTGATCACGCTTGTCAGAGCCTGCATGCACATGGCAGCATCACTCTGTCAGCGATATGTGACCGTTTTTATAACTTTTACTTGAACTTGTTTGTCAGGCAAGTGGTCGAATGATAGTAGGTAGGCCAAAAAGAGCCTTGCAAATGCCTGGATGAGTGCATGAATGAATGAGTATCGACACTCGCTGCATATGATGAGGCCTGAGCTTCATGCACCAGCTTGTCTATACATTCTGTGCAAATGGAAAAGGGAGTTGATCAAAGACATCAGTCACGTTCGCTGCACATGCCATGTTTGGTACCTGCCACAGGCTTCCACCCCGCAGACAGTAAGATGTTGGTTGCTCAGCGTTGCACTTTTCAACAGGCACAGGGGCTGCAGTTGATGGGGCCATGTCAGGCTGGCAGAAAGAATTCTACCTTGATAGCTGCAACAGCCACTGCTGTGTCTGGCGAACGCTGCAGAGCCTCATGAAACTCCTTGACTATGCCATCAGACCCATTTGTCACTGCAGCAGGGCAGCGAGTGTTGGTGAGAGCCACACGCATGGCAAATGCAGAGACCTCAGCCCTTTTGCAGCCTCCTTGCTGCTGTGTCAGGTCTGTGTCAGTGTCATGAGACATAGTCAATGACAGCAAACTTTGTCTTGAACGGCAGATGGAGGATCTCCCAGACTGTGAGCAAGGAGGGTGGTACAGCTGCAGCTGCACCCTGTACCTGGATACTGGGCTCCCCCAATTGCAAGTGCTGGTCCGTCGTGGTGCCATATGACTGGAGGTTCTCGGAATCCTGAGCTTGTCCTTGTGTTGGACGATGAGGGGGGTGCATGCTGCCTGTGCATAGCAGGAGGAGGTGGTAGGTGTGACTCAGGAGGACTGGGAGATTGTCCACTCATGTAGCCAGCGTCTGAGTCATCATCCTCAGGCTCTTCTGGTATGGGGGGCGTTGATGAACCCGTGGTATCTTGACGAGCATATTGCCTTCTTTCTCTCTCCTTCTCCCGCTGTCTTTTCTCTGCAGACAAGTTCAGAACAGCTGGGAGATGGGGTTGCAATATGAGCTGTGGTGACCAAGCATATTTTGAGCATATGCACCTTCCTCATCCAGGAACATGCTGATACTGCGTCGATCCATGACGGCTGAAGATGCCTATTTCCCTTGATATGTAATCAATTGCGTGGGTCACAGCCAGTATTGGGGTTTCGGCCGGCAGCTTGCGGCATGCACACTGGTGATCAGACAGCGGACGGCTCACTTGCGCGAGGCGACGATACAAACACAGACAGCAGCAGCACAAAGACTGCAATCAACACTCAATCTATTGCACGTAGGCTGCAAGCGACCTCACGGTGGTGTCCGGTGCACAGTTGTTGAAACCGATTGAGACCACACAAGCTGTTTGATACGCGTTGTTACTCACACGAGTTGGCTTTGCAGATGTAATTGTGTTTTGAACAGACAACAGAGATCACGCCGGCAACCGGTGTCGCGAATGACAGTGTACATAGGCTCAAAAACGCTGACTAGGTCAAGCTGTGCGGAACCCTACCGGCATGCTGCAAGCGCAGCATGCACGGCATGCTATACAGCTTGCATGTCATCATGGCTGTTGAACCTCTTTTGATTTGATCGATGCCCATCGCCTGCGACAACGCTGACGAAGGTGCGTGCGGAACTTAGCATACTCTCCTGGTTGCACCTACTTTTTGTCGGATCGATGTGAGGCAAATAACACCCGAGTCCAATTTTGCTGCAGACAAACAGCAACAGCAAGACGAACTTTCTGCCTTAGAAGCAATTTATGGTGGCGACTGTGTCATTGCCGCAGATCGCACCACCTGCCAGGTGCCTGAACTCTTTTGCTGCTTAAATTCGTTGAGCTGCTAGGACCTAGCTTTGGGGTTGGATTCCAGCGACACTGTGCATTCGCACAACTCGCTTGATAACGTCTTGGGTGTAGGTGTTTATACCTGACCTTTCACATGAACCACATGTGTGTTTGAGGGTACATTTGCCACCTGCATACCCCTCATCTGCTCCGCCTATTCCTGAGATTCATGGGCCTCACTTGTCCAATGATGTCAGGGCATGGATTGTCAGAGAGCTTGAAATTCAGTTCAAACCAGGTACACAATATGCTTCCAGCTCAACAGTGCATCTGCATGCTCACTGCCTGCAGCCCTGTCCTGACTGCAGTGTGTCTATGTGGCTGCCGGTCATAATTGCATGCACATGGATGTTCGGAATGACAAGCATGTTGTGATGCCCTAGCTGAACCATCCAGTCACTCCAATGGTAGTGTATACAAGTGCAGACATGAAATCAGGGCTGTTCACTGCAGGTGAGGTGGTTCTATACAGTTGGACAGAATGGCTGAAGGAGCAACAGCATCTCTGGGCTCCTGCACCTGAGCCTGCACACCTGCCAACAAATCAAGTGGACTCTGATGCACAATTGGCAGCGAAACTGCAACAGGTGTGCAACCTTCCAGCTTTAGCTACATATGGATAAAATAGCTATGCAATGCCGCCGACTTGTGTACCTTAACTGTACACATTGTTACAGTCAACAGCTGTTACAGCTTTTATTTCACAAGGGTGCTTGGCCCAGCAGCTTGCTGCAAAAAATGGCGTCATGGCAAACTTGCAACAGCCCCATGTGACATGTGCTGCAGACCTCATCTGGTTTGTATTGCTGCCAGGCAGATCTGGATGCACATCAAAAGGCTGGCAAATCACAACACCCTGGTGAGCTGGGCATGAATGAAGATTTCATCATACATGGAGCGCCTTTCACTGAGCACAAATCTACATTCCAGGTGAGCAGGTAGGCCGATAGACAGCCTGTAACTGTGAAAGAGTGGTGACTGTGTGACACCCAAGCTGTATTTGTACCGTCTGTGATAGGGCTTGCTCCTATTCTGAGCATCTGTCTTGCAGAATAGCTGATGTGCCAGGCAAGTGGTCAGTCCCTTGCACAGGAAACGTAGGTCAGCTTGTCTCAATTGTATGCCATGCTGTAGGCGCATCTGGCTCCTGTGACCTCGCCAGAGGATGTGGAGAAGTGTATGACAACACTGTTGCAGCACAACAAGATCAGAAATGCAACACATAATATCCTAGCGTACAGGATCTATGTCAAAGACCGGGATGCATGGCTCCAGGTGCTTCCTCTCTGCAATCCTCAAACCTTTTGTGCACAGCATCATTGATGACTGGTGGCGATGGTTTGAACTCTAGCTGGAATCTAGACCTGCACATGACATTGGTCTGACTTGCAGGACTTCAGGGTGTTACATAGCTGCTGTGACCGCCATTGCTTAGACTGCCACTTACAAAAGCTCCTGCCAAGCCCGGCAAGTGCAAACCTTTTGCCACTGACGTGTCTGTGCAGTTCCGGTGGGCAATGTTGCAATGGTGCCACCTGCTGCATGTTTTTGCAAACAGAATAGTTTGCAGGATTATGATGACGACGGGGAGGATGCAGCAGGAGGCAGACTGCTTCATCTGCTCCAGATTCTTGATATCAAAGACACCGTTGTTGTGGTTACTCGATGGTATGGTGGAGTCAAGCTGGGACCAGCAAGATTTACACATATCAACAATGCTGCCAGGATGCTGCTGGAGAAATGCGGACAGCTAAACAGCGAGAGCTCTCATGCTGCTGACTCAAAAAAGAAAAAGGGGAAGCGGCACTGATCTGAGACAAGATACCAAAAGCTGTTTGAGAAGACTTTCAAATGCACATGTTCTTCATGAAATAAATGAAATACTGTCTTGCTAACAGTCAGTATATGTTTGTGGCTGACCATGGCAGTTTGTCAATAGGGTGTCTGAAGACACCTACAGTCTTTCAAATATTGCACATAGCCTTGATGGCTTGAAGATCTTTGCCTGAAACATGAAATTTGGAGGGATGTTGATGATTGTGAATTCTGGGTTGTCAGAGTATTTCTCAAACTCTGGAGGCATGCCCTTTCTACTTGTGACGCTCCATGGCACTGGCTGGAACAGTTGACCTGAAAACTTGACTTCGGATCCTTCTTCTAAGCGACACTCCTTGACGACTTGCTTGCAAAATGCTTGCGAAGCTAAGAGTTGATGAAGAGCTGTCTCAGCTTCTGGTTGCAACTCAAAGCTGGCATTGAAAGTTTCCACTGCCTTCAGGCCCATTTGCGTCACGTGCCCACGTCGTGATCTTGACGCGCGTCTTCTGCTGTGCTGTATCGTAAGCAGCGGACGCGGTTTGAGGGGATGGGCTTGGCTGCACTGCCGGCAGGTTTGTGCAGCACAAGCGTTACTAGCGGTCAAGGTCTGCATCCTGCTCTGCAGGGCGTCTCTGTCAGACGAAAGATTCAGCAGCAGCTGTACAGGCTGGACTCCAGTACTTCTGTGGCAGTGGCCTCCCCTGTCGCGCTGTAGCAAGCAGACCTTAGCTGCAAAGTCAAACTGGGCCGGATAGGTCACGATCACAACCTGCAAGACTCTTCTTCCTCAGGACTGCCGGCTTTCAACGTGACCAGTTCTGAAGCCATTGCGGGTGACGACCACCATCAAATAACACTGTATTGAGGCTCTGGTGTTGCCTGATCATTCTCTTGTCTTGCGGTCCCCGGATCGGCAGTTCTGAGTCTTGGCCTGAGGGGTGATCAAAACCATGGAGCAGGCTGATGGTGAAACTGAAGTAAAGCATCAGGAGGATCTGCAAGCCCGTGTCATCGTTTCGTTCGACATCTTTCAGACTGTCAGGCAAAACCAGGCTCAGCATGGCCTTCGACATAACGACTTCAAGCGATACAGGCATGCCACTGCACTCAAGATTGCCGCAGAAATAAGTTCAGCATATGGGCGATCATGTGCAGCACGCATCTGCATTGATCATGCAGGCAATATTGCGCCCGCAAGCTGCAGCGCACACGAAAAGCCCTGAAGCTCACGCACGGCAGAGGCAAGTTTCAAGCTAGGAAACTGGAAGCAGAGACGGTGTCAGACTCAAAGTGAGGATGTTCCAGTAAGCAACGAATCTGCTCAGAATCGATTCAGATCAAAGCAGACTTCCTCTGACATATGCAATGTCTACACAGACACCTCACACTACCACTCATGAATGCTGAGAGGGCGTGGAGCCTAGGAAAAGAGCTCGAAGCCCAGAAGCAGGAGGAAATGTCATCTCACAGACGTCAGCATCAGGTCAGACGCTTCAGCAAAGCCGCGCAGTGGTCTGCTGACCTGGCAAGACTAGCAGCTGCAAAGGGCGACTCACGAACACACCTGGAAGCTGAGGCTTACGCTGCTGGCCTTGCTGGTCTAGCTTTGCAAACAAAGGGCAAGGACTTGGCAACGGCAGTGGCCAAGTACCAGCGTGCAGAGTAAGAGTCTATCTCATTGCTGCCATACTTGGATGCATTGCCTTCTGAATGTGGCGTGGTTGTAAGCAAAACCTTGCTTTCTCTTCAGCTGCTGTCCGTGTAAGCTGTGCAATGTGATCCAGCATTGGCAGTTATCAGATGACTGCAATGTACTGCATGTCATTTTTGACAATGATGAGGGAGTGATCAACTGCCTGATTTCAGCTGAAGAAAAACAAACACCCAAACTGACTGTCCCTTCTGAGTCACATATGCAATAGTGGCAAGCAGTATACATGATGGATGCATGATTGCTCAGCTTGCCTTGCAACTTTGATCGGCTTCCTTTTGTCAGCTCACAGTCCAACTGTGTGCACACGCAATCTGCTGTGATGTGCTCACATCCGGCAATGCTGGCTTTGGGCACTGTGTCATTCATGTATTGCAACAATGATGAGGGAGTGATCGACTGCCTGATTTCTAGGTGAAGAAAGACAAACACCCAAACTGACTGTCCCTTCTGAGTTTGCTACATTCCACCTTCCACAGAAGCAATTGGCCAAATGCCACCATGGCACAGCTTCAGCTCTTCAGC
>JAABUH010001442.1_pt1 | contig 26612 bp, 38 predicted proteins | sample 5559121 | NCBI WGS metagenome assembly JAABUH01 (sample SAMN10711871, study PRJNA513364) | rock metagenome | isolation source: Antarctica rocks | place: Antarctica: Victoria Land, Battleship Promontory nord | collected 2015-12-28
AGACCAAGCGTAGAGCGTAGGCCGGTGATGCAGATGTCAGGACTTTGGTAGAGTCAATGGAGGCTCATAACCTGTTAAATATTGACGAAATGCATAAGGAGGAAAGTATGAAACATCAAACTAATTGGAGGGTCTGGATGGGGTCGTGAGCCCATCGAGACTGGCGATGAGAGTGTACCTGTCAGCGTACTGCTTGAGAGCATCCCAAGCGGTCCACGTACAATCCTCCCAGATCGGTCATGTTTCCCTTCCCCTTGCGAACCCCCATGCCGCCTTTCGGTGTAGTTTCATCCGCAGAGCCAGGACCTCCAGGAGTCCCATTGATCCCATTCAGTGCGTTGATCTGCTGCTCTCGCTGAATCTCCTTCCGTAGCTCGCGGATGGTATCCAGGGTGAGGATGGAAAGCTTTGCTCGGAGACCGGACGGTCGTGAGAGGAGGAACGCCTCATACTTGTAAAAGAGAGTGGGCGGAGGGAGATTGTAAAGTCTGAGGATAGAGAGACCTACTCGCTATCAGATGTGTGAGGTGACGAGACGGGTCAGGGCTTACACTCTGCCATGACATCTGCATGCTCGGTCACTGCACCATGGAAGAATCCGCCGAGCTCTGTCCGAGCTTGTTCCTCTGGGAGAGCCATGACTCCGAAAGGTGACGATGATGAGCGTGCTGGAAGATTGCGGTCATTCGATACGCTTCAAGGGCGAAATCACTGCAGGCTGAGCTGTATCGGCAGAGAAACGAGAACATTATCCCGTCTCGCTCACGTCGTTCGAAACCAAAAACGCGTCGCCTATTTTTCCGTGGTTTTATCCGAGCTAAGGAAAATTGGTCTAAATTCAGACGCAAGAATAGTGGATCGTACATGACATTCCTGGAATGGAAGTCACTCTCGCTAATGTCACGACACCTCAATCACTCCTCTTTGGGCTTGTGCTCCGGCGTCTTGTCGATCAACGTCGGCTCCCCAAACGCCCCTTTCAGCTTTGGATCCTTGATCATGCTCTGGAAATACGCAAACGCCTCCGGGTACTGATCGCTCCATGCCTTGTCCTTGGCGTATCCGTGTCCAAGGACAGAAGCGAGGTAAGATCCGCAAGGGTGAAGCTATCGCCGACGAGGTGCTCGCGCTTGGAAGACCCAATTGTCGATGTTGACCATGCGCCGATGAAGAGCCTCGTAGATGCCGTCGACCATCTTAACCGACGCTGACGTCAATGACACTCGACAAAGAGCAACGAGTCATGCATCGCTTCTGGTCGTACGGGACGACATTCGCACGCGCACGGTTGATGGCGGTCAAGGGCGCGATGATCTGTCCTCAATCATACCGTCAGAAACACCGGTATGATGCCATTCACTGCGTAACTCTGCCTCGCATATGAATAGCCAGTTGCGAACTTCTGCAGCTTGGCCGAGGTCAGACGTCATCAGACCAGATTCGGGGTTGGTTGTGGCCACTAAGTGATGTCACGGGTATCTAGCGCTTGGCTTGAACGATCCCACCATAATCGCAAATTGCACTACATTCGGGTGATGTGGGTGTTCCCGTCGGCGCTCTCGAATGCGGGCACCATGCCCATCGGGATATTTGGATAGGAAGTCGGGGTCGGTCATCGCCTTCCTGGCTCCAAAGTCCTTGACGTGGTCGAATTGTACGTTCGCAGCAGCGGCCACGGCTTGAAAACGAGTCCAGCGAGAATGACCTGAGCAGAGCAGACATGTAAACCGAGGTCGTGCTTCCTAATACGAGCGGCTCACCGGGATACATGTAGAGCTTGCCAACGACCTTGCCTTGAGTAGACGACATACTGCGAAGAGATATTTTTGGAAGCGCTATGTACAAGTCGAGTCACTCGCGCTCGCGGCACGTAAGTATCTTCCTCGACTGATATATCGGTCGCTCATAGTGAGCTAGATCTCTAAATAAAGCCTGCACGCCGGTAATCCGGACATCTCGTGGGATTCCCCCGGAGCGTCGTCAAGCTTCGCGTTTCTTGTACGTATTGGATTTCAAAGCATGCAATGGACGATGCCCAAGCGACACGACCTGTACCTCAGTCTCTCCCTGCCCTTCCTCATCCGACCTCCATCACTGCCCCTGACTCCTCCGCATATCTTCTCATCAACGAAGCAAGGCGCAAGCTAGAACAACTCGAAGCCATCAAGCATGACGTCTTGCAAGGAACGCTAGGTGCGTCAGAGGAGTTGAATCTTCCCATGCTGACTCCACTCGCTTCTTAGACTGCTCTTTGTCACCTCCTCTTCCTGATGCACTCCCCCCTCTGCCCCCAATACCTCTTCCACCTTTACAACAACCCTTTCGGCGGAGCTCTATAACCTCCTCGTCCAAGTTATCGAGACCCATCTTGAGACCTTCCTTCCCGTCCGGATCGTATCTTGCCCGTCAGCAGACGTTCACGGAGTGTCTCGAGGGTTTCAACCGCGAAGGTAGCTCCACATTGTCCAACACGACTTCAGGGACAGGCTCGGCACAACTCCTTAGCACGGGTTGTAGTGCTTCAACCCATCAAAACGACTCGGCAATATTCGTAGAACTGGGAAAAGATCGGAAAGACGGAGGGGTCTGGATAGTCTTGCGGAGATTGCGGAGGGACGGGACATGGGAAGATGGTCAAGATTCGCGCTTGATGGAGGTGGAAAGCGTCAGGATATTCCCACATTCGGAATCTTCCAGTGTAAGTCGATCCTGACTAATCCCTATCACTGCACTGACAAGGGCCAGGTTCCGCCGATACATGCCGATACAAAGGCTAGCCTTCAGACAACCTTGAGTCATCACCTTACAGAACTGCGCCTGTCTCTGCCTGAGATCATGGTGCGACCTCGAGTAGTCCAAACAAGGCGGCTGACGTCATATCTGCAGTATCGCATTCCGGCACTTCCAAGACTCATCACCCAATCATGCAACTATTGCCACAAACATCTGCGCGTTCAAGACGGCCAGCCGTGCCAGAGGACAGGTTGGCTTCCACCTCCCAATGATAGACCGGCGAACGGCTATTCATACCTGGATGGCCGCAGCCCTGAAGCCGCGGGCATGCAGCAGGAAGATGGCCGCTGGGTATGCTGGCACACATCTTGTGACCCTTCTCCTTGAGCTTGAATGCACATTGTCCCTTCACCTGTCCCCGATTGGTCGCTCGAAGTCCGGCGGGAAGACCTGTCGAGCGTTTATGTTGATGCGGCCCGTTGAAATCCACCTCTTCGCTGCGACGAGCAGATGCGAATCGGTGCGTTCGGGGGCAAACAGGGAAGGCAACGTCCCTTCCATCACCCTTGGAACTCCTTGAATGGGCTTATTAGCAGAAGTCGCGGCTCAAGAATATGCTAACCATGGTACGACTGTCGACCGCGACCACTCATGATGAGTAGGTCACCAGATCGGAGGATCATGGGTGTCGGCGGATCATTACGTGATGACGAGCCGAGCAGGAAGATGGCTGAGTGACCGAGACTATGTGGGACTTCGTCAGCAGAGCCACTATAGAGACTGGAGGCGAACAGTAGATTGCTTACGAAATGGACACCAGCGGTCGGGAGTGGTCCAGTCTGGCGAAGCGTCAGAAATGCTCGACGACGTTGGCGTAAGACAGTACTCTGCGCGGTCGACATGTCCCATGAGGGTGTCATTGAGCTGATAGAAATTTACGATGCCGGTGTCAGGTCCTACATAGGGTATTCTCTCATCAGCGATCAATCAGCTTTGATCAGTGACTCGCTTACGATAATCCCTGTCCCAGCTCTGCCAGTCCACACCGCCATCGTCATCGCTGAAGACCTCGCCCCATGGCACATTCCGAACCAGATCCGAGCACAAGTCTGCCAGACCTTCAGGGAACTGAATTGGTATTTCTGGCGTGAAATCATACGACTTTGTCGACCACTGCGCATGGTATCAGGCTGAGTCTTGCCAATGGTAGACTTACCTGGCCCATCGGATCTCCCTCATCAGCTGCTCCGCAGTTCTTGCTCCAAGCTTATCACTAGGCTCGTCTCCTTGCCACGTCACATCTCTTCGAAACCTAGCACTGAGGCTGGTTCGGTCTCGATGGTCTGCCGCGCTCCAGTCGATCTTGATTTCTCAGGCCGACGGCGTGTCTTGTATAGAGGTTCGATCTTGGAGGGCGAAGAGGAGGCGTAGTGCTCAAAGAGGTTTGGCGGAACTTTATAGTGGGTGTCGATAGACAAGGGGTTTGGCGGGAGGGTGTATCTGGCGAGAGCGGACTCTAGTAGCTCCAGCTGGTGTTCCGGAGTCAGGTAGCGAGGAATCAAGACACAGCCTATTGCATGGATTAGCTGCTCGGACTAAGCTCTCTCAATCCACCGGAATTACCCTCGGCAACAACCCATGCTTCCCTGCCGTCCAGTAATTCGACCCTTCTCAACCCTTTCTGAGTCATCTCCGGCCGCTCTCCCTGATCCCTTTCCTTTCCCTTTCTCGACCCATTCTTGGCTGCCTGCTCCGGATCCCACCAACCGGCTTGCCAGACCTCATCCTCATCTTGAAGGGATGGGCGAGAGAGGTCGATAATGGATTGGTCATGAAGATTGGGCAGACGACCCTTGACCGCACGATTCTTGAAGTATTTCTCTGACAAGCGGAAATGGGTGTATGAAGCTCGAAGATGACACTACTCGGTCTGACAGCGGGAGAAAAAGTTGTCGCAAAATTCAACTGGCACCCGGAATAGATCCCGCTGCTCCGAGATTGGCCAAGCGACTGACGTTTTTCCAGGGCTAAAGCGAGTGAACAGCTTCAATTTTGGGATAGCGGGGGAAATGTCATGATCACGCAGCATGCTGCTATGATCGACTACGGGAAAACAGGCGACAACGGCGCAGATGAGTATCCATCGCATGACGGCCCAGATGTATGCAAGGATGAGAGACAACCGGTGGAGAAAAGCTCAGATCTTGATCTGCGCGGGGAGTGGGTCTGCGATGAGCAACAAACGTAGAAGCTGTATGAGGTGTCTCACCTCCTTTAGCCCGTCCTTCCATAAGACAAAGTACGGGGTCGTGCCGTCCTCCCGGTAGTTCTACGAACAATAGCTAGTCAGCTCGGAACTCAACACCGTTTTGCGAGACAGCGACGTACAAGGAGTGCAACCATTCCTTCGGGGTTCATGCTCTCGCCGATGTAGAACTCGTAGTCCTTGAAATTTCTAACAATCCTTTTGGCGAAGTCCTGCGCGCCCTTTTCGAATTTGGGAACTCGTTCGGGGTTGTGTTCCTGGAGGTGCGCCTTGACGGCTTTCATATATCCCTTGAGGTAGGTGAGATAAGACTGAAGCATACGAAAAGTGTCAGCTCATACCGACGAGCTGTCAGTCAGGGAAGCCAAGCAAGCAATGCGGACCTTCTTGTCAAATGTAGTTGATTGAAGCCGGAAGGACTGTACGACGTTGTTGATCTGGTTAGCACCGCCCTCGAGAGCCTCTTCGGCCTCCTCAGCAGAAGGGTTGCCGCCTGAAGATCAAAAGGTTGCGCTGATCAATTCAGGACATATCACAGGTGAGTGGAGCTCACCGATATCCACCTCACCCTCCTTCACCAAGATCATGGAGCAATCAACCTCAATAGCGATGTCGTCTATTTCCTTCCTATCAGATGCGACCGCTTTCATCAGCAAGTCGCCTTTGAAGCATAGGTCAGAACGCCCTGATGGCGGATTGGGAGCTTTTATGGCAAAAGAGCAGCTCACAAGTCATATGCGTCTGACAGCATCTCGTCGCCGGTGATGACGTCCTGATATAAAAGCATCTTTGCGCGGGTTTGGTTGGGTCAATTGACTTCTTTTGATGGGTTTATGTCACAGGAAAACAGCGTCGAAGCAAAAGTTATCTGGAATCGCGCACAGGGGCTTGAGCCGGACCGCGACTTTTCTCAATTGCAGGTGCGAATTTGATTTGACCCTTTTTTCTCGTTTTTATCCCGATTGTTGTTCTCTGTCGACGGCGATCCGTTTACATGCGATCAACGATTTGCGGCGAATCTTCAGCTCTCTCTCGCTCTGTCCACCTCTTTGATCTGGGTCACTGTTGAGAGATCGGAAGCAGGAATATCCACCCCCACAATACCTCCGCCTGTGCCACGTTCTTTTCATCTGCTCACAGACATCACCTCGATATCACACTTGGAACAGAACGGCGATCCTCCCCATCTGGGAAGCATTGCGCAGATCTGGAATGATATCTCGAACAAGAGTCAATACTGTTCCAAACCTCATTCGACGCTTCTCCGCCACCAACACTGCATTCGTGCTGCAGCAATCTCAGTCGCAGCTGGTGCAGCGGGCTCAAGCGGACCTGGCCAAGGATCTGAACCTCGCCGTTAGCTCGCGAAAAAGTTTGGCACGACGTCTCAATGGTCCTACCATCCCGGTCCCTCGAAGTGATAATATCAGCCTACCTCGACCAAGAGGGAAGGCGAAAGGGCAAAAAACGACCTGGAAGCCCAGGGTACGCCAGTCACCGTCGCCGATCGCATCCTCCAGCAAATCACCCATCGTTGCTGCAGCCACTGCCCACAATAAGCCTACTAGACGCCTCAGCCAAGCCACAGGCGACGAAACGACGGCTAAGAAGGATGCGATGGCGCGAATGGGAGAGGGGGTGAAGCGAGATCAACCAAACGCTGAGACTGTTTCTATCGAGGCAGTTAAGCGGGACACGGGATCGAGCGTGATCCCTCCCGCGGCTGAAGCACGATCCGTCGAGGAAGTCACTGGCTTGGGGCTTCCGGAGGTAGCTTCCGGCAACAACGATTCAACCTGTCAAACCCTAAAGCAGGAGGCTTCAATTGATGGTGGGTTCGACAGTCCCGATATTTCGGGTGTGAAGTTGTTTTGACGCTCCTGCAGAGGTCCTGAGAGACCAACCGCCACACTTCGATCCCGGTCAAGAACCAGGAGGCAAGGCATCCTTTGACACCGTCAATCAGGGTACTATAGTTGCCGTTGATGTCCCGATTTTAGGTGAGTAAAGTCATATGGTGAGGTCGCCGATTTTGATGTGACTCAAGAGGTGAAGCCACATCGAGAGATGCAAGTTGCTCGTTTACGGTCACAGCTGTCTCGAGTGCTTTTCAGGTAGGCGGGCCAGGTCCGTGTTTAGATGGCCAAATGTTGATGCCACGACAGTCCCGGCGTTCATCCCATGCACGATCCGCGTACGGGCGTGTGGAATTTCGACGAAGCGGCGCTGCATACGATTCCTCAACCTAGCGAGTTTGCATTTGATCGAGTACCATCCTATATCTCCCCTTCTGGCGACACGGTCGGTCCTTCAAGCCTCAAGCTTCGTATGTTTGAACTGACGAATATACGCAGGAGCTTTCGGACCTTGCCGAAGAACATGACTGTGCATTCACTGGATCAACGTCTACTTTGACGAAGGCCCTTAGTCAAATCTACTTCGCACTCAGCGGTAGGTCTTAATCCGAGCGCAAAGTCCTGACTGCTATGTAGGAGGAAAGGGAGTCGACCTGAATACTCTCAGTCAAGCATTCTCGTTTCAGGTCAGTAATTCTTCCTGATCGGCACAAATGCTTAAGTGCCCGATGCAGAAAACGGACTTCACCGCTGGAGCCTCCTTGGCAGCCTGCCTTGTCCTTGGGAAGAAGCCGAACGGTCAATACTTTGTTGACAGCGACAAGCAGTGGGACGTGGAAAACGTCCTCAGCGATTTTGTGAGACGGGTCTCGACTATTGACGAATGCTGACGATTTTCGAAGGGAGTTATCCTCGAGAGAATGCTTACAACGGAGAAGGACGATTTCCCCCGATTGCTGCAGTCCAGCCCACTCGACTCTGTGGCTGAAGAAGAAAGGACGAAGCGCGAAGCCTACCGATATCAGAAGGTGCTTCGCTTGTCGTGTCAAGCGCGCCTCTTACTGACGATTCGCGCAGTCGACTACTCTCCTCATGCGATCTCAATTGGACTGCTATGATCCCCGGTTACCGGGGACGGGCGTTTTCGACATCAAAACAAGAGCCTGCCTTCCCATCCGATTCGACCGGGCGAATTATATTGTAAGCTCCGGCTTCTAGGTGTCACGGCGGAGTCTGAAATTTCAATAGGCAAACAGTGCTTACGACATTTCAAAAGACCGGGGTTACCGGCAATCATATGAGAAAGAGCAAGTCTCACCAAATGCGAGCTCACGAGCTGACCTGTAAGACCAGATACTACGACCTGATACGAGCAGGAATGCTGAAATTCAGGTGACTATTTCAGTATCCACCACAGGAACGCTGACCTTTTCACTTTTTCCCTCCACTAGCTTCCAAGTGCGAATTGGCGCTATGGACGGTATCTTTGTGGCGTATCATAACACCGCCCGCATATATGGCTTCCAATACCTGCCGTTGTAGGTGGATCACGAATGGCAGTGGTTGGCTGAAGCCTCTTACAGGACTGAACTTGACGAGCGGCTATTCGGGTCTTCCGAGATGGCAGATCAGGCTTTCAAGCTTTGTGTTTCGTTGTTGGAGGTTTTGCTGGCAGAAGCTGTGAAATCATTTCCTGATGAGGTAATGCCAATAGCAAAGCTGCCTCGCCGAGCTGACACTGCCTTAAGGAGGTCGAACTTACCATAAAGCGAATCGACTCGTGGAAATCACACCGGGTGGGCGCTTTCGTTCAGCCGAGGCAGTGGGATTTCGCCGATGGTCCTCGACCGACTCAACTCATCTCCCTCACACTCGAGAATCTCCTTGATGGTGAGAAAGTCGCTGGACCCATCGGTTTCTCTGTCGACGAAGCGACACGCGGCGATCAGAAATGTTAGCGCCTTCCAACTTCCTAGCAATCACGCTAATACTTTTATCGTCTAAGGGTCCGTCAATTACACCCTGTCGAAAACTCGTATGGACGCAGCATCTCAAGCAGCTGCTGCACTTCGATTGCAAACTGCTCGCAAGGATCTCGCAAGCATGATGTATATCGCATTGCCCGAAGGGAAGACGATCGAACAGATGCAAGGCGAGGGGTCACAGTCGATTCGGAACCCAACGGATAAGGATATTAGAGGGGTGAAATGGAGGGTGGCCGATGGCAAATTGTTGGCGCTGCGGCGTGAGGCGAAGGAGAGTGGCGAGGCGTACGAGCAGAGGAAATCGATGTGGAAGAGGAATCAGAAGGGCTGGCTTCCGGCATGAGCAGGATCGCATTTTCGACGGGATTCCCAGCATTGGCAGCATACATTTCATCGATCATTGCATGAATCATCGCATGGCAGTCTATCCATGAGGCTCGAGATGCACGCATGAGTTAATTGAACCGTCGCCACGTGTTTCCCTCTCTCTTCTTGGGTTTCAATCACCTCTGTGGAGGTGTTTTGAAGACGTTGTAGAAGAGGTATGATGAATGGGCTCATTTTGAATGTCCGAGAAGATGGGAAGATACCAACTAGGCCTTCTAGCTCGCTAGATAGGCGGGACAAAGAATTACGCCTTTCAGGCGCTTTTAGGCTTGTTGCTTCTTGCCTGATTTATGTCGGTCAGGCGTCCGCCGGGTTTCCGGGCAAGGATAGAGAGGGATGGCTTTCCTTTGTGTGTATCACAAAGGGAGAAGCTAGAAACCGGGAATGATCCGCCTCGTAAACGTGTTAAGTTATCTGACAAGTATCAGGAGCGTCCCCAGCGTTGTCCTTTGTTGTTGATGGCCTCTTTCCACCGTTCTGACCGACAACTCCGGGACGCCTCATCAAAAATGTCGCCCACGCTCGATGCCGTCTCGTCGGCCTTGCATCGACATCTCGGTATCCTCTGCGCCTTGGCCTCGTGCACATCATTCGCCTTGATGGACCTCTTCGCTCAATATCTTCTAGTCACCGATCCCATCGATATTGTCTCACTCATCTTTATCCGCATGACCTTCTCGCTCTTTGTCTCTTACGCTTATCTATACTCTACTAGTCAATCAGACCTACCCTTCGGACCACGACAACATCGGTGGATCTTGGCTTTACGAAGCATCCTCCACTATTTCGTGCTGATGGGCTTCTTCATTGCAATACGACACCTCACGTTAGTGAAGGCAGAACCTTTTTCACTCGATGGGCCAAGCGATGCTCACGAACGGTGACAACAGAGTATCTGACGCCTTGACAATCTTTCAACTTCGACCCTTTCTCCTCGGCTTCTTCTCCGCCATCTTCCTCGACGAACCCGTGAACACCGTCCAAAAGATCGCAGCTGGTACGTGACCTCACCTTCGACGGACTTGAACCCTTGCAGGTATCTCTGTCTTCGGCGAGATTCTCTTGGCCAAACCCACCATGCTGTTCTCCACAGCTCCCCTTCCGAGATCATAAAGTCCGGACCTGAATCCATCACCCATTCCACTCCAACTCAACACTTCACCTCCTTCGGCATCATCGTGCTCCTTCTCTTCTTCATATCGTTCGATTTGATTGCGATCCGTCGCCTTCGAGGCGAAGTACATGCTTTCCTCATCCTAGCCTTGTGTTCGCTCGCGGCGGTGATCATCACACCCATGTGAATTCATAAGTCATCGTTGACCCTCAAGCTGATGGCCGGCAGAGTACTGCTCATAACACGTCAGCCCCTCATCCTGCCAAGCAGTGCAACAGGGTGGTTCCTCCTCGGTATCGTCCAGGTATGTCACATGTACGATCCTACTGATGCGCAGATCTTGGGCGTAATGACGCAAGTCCTGCTCGCAGAATCGTTAAAGCGTGAGACGGCAAACGTCATGGCGCTGGTATCGCAATTCCAGGTCTGCCTTTCAAAGGCTTGACACCGACGCAAGCTGATGATGAGTTTCAGGTTGTACCTGGCGCAATCTGCGAGTATCTTCTCTTCGGCAGTCGTTTTGACGCGCTTTCCGGAGTAGGTGCCCTTTTGACCACTCTCGCCGGCGCCTGGGCCATAGTAAGACACTTCACTTCCCGCTATATTGAAGCTGACGTTTGCAAATGCAGCTTCAACGGCCGCAGGAAGACCAGCCAACCTTACCGACCGCTCGCGATGAAGGCCATCTGATGTCTGAAATGCCACTTTTGGAAGCAGATGACAGTGAAGAGGAGGCGAAAGAGCCGACTTCCTCGTAAAATGATAATCCCCAAACCCGCGTCGACAGACTAGTATTCGGTAGACATGCATGGAGAACAACGATCCTCGTCCCTCTGACTCCTACACCTCGCTTCTGACCGATTCCCCAGCACTCCGCTGCCGTACTGGGCCAGGTCTGCCTCTTTCTAGAGCGTCGGTCAATCTAGCCTGCGGCTCGAACTCCGTCTTCGCCCTATAGTAAGATTCATCGACCGTGTCCTCTCCACCTTCCTGCGCAATTCTGCCTCTTCCCTTTGGCGGTCTTCCTTGTCCCCCTTTTGTGCAGCCTTTGCAGCTCGCCGCTCCTCCTCGACAACCTCGTCCATCAACCCCTGCTGCTGAGCACTGATAGTACTCGCTGACCTGGCTTGCGCAATGGAGCGCGCAGGGGAGAAGGCGGATGATGAACGATCGCGCAGCTTGGTCGGCGTTCGAAGCACCTCTTCGCTCGGTTGATTCGAAACGAGTATCCGGTTCGGTCTTCGACCAGATGGGGACCGCCCAAGATCAGGAGGGAAGGAAAGCCGAGAGGTATTCTTTGGTTGAGGCGAGGCTTCACCGACAGGGCCAGTTGACTGGTGAGGGACTAGACCCGGTTGTAGAGTAGGAGTACCCATTGGCGCCGAACTATCAGAAGATGCCGTTCTTTCAGGGGATCGAGCGACTATTGAAGGTCCAGGCGCGGGGTCCAGGGTTGATGCGGAGGCATTCGGCAGAGTTCGCATGGAGATGATGGCGGCACCATATCGATTGCCCCCGGTTCGCGGCCGACGGAACAGCTGTGCAGCCTTCCGTGTAGTCCGCCGGACCAAATCGCTGCCAGTTCTCTCGTCTATCTCACTGCCGATATTTTCAGGAAGTTCGATCCGCTCGATCAGCCTTCTTTCGCTGCCGGCGCCCCGGGACATGTGTTCAATCGCATCAGGTGAAGCAACGGATGTACGGCGGGTGGTTTCCTGCCAGTAATCGTCATCGAGGGGATGTCTCGTTTCATCCGAGGCAGCGTCTGACTCAGGAGGCCAATCACCGATCGCGCCCGATCCACCAGCGGAAGTGGTCAAGGCCAGGCGCATCTCAACGGTGTCATCGAGGTCGAGTGTTGACAGTGGATCTCGCGGAAGCCAGAGGAAATCGTCATAGTCATCGGTATAGGCAGGCTGATCGTTGTATCCTCGTGATCTCTGATAAGGCGGGATGTCTTCCCAAGGTCGCAGCGGGTGGTGAGGGACGACGACTTTCTTAGCCAGTGGATGCGTAATGGCATGATCGGGTTCGTGTTGCCGCTCTGCATCTGCTTCGGATGCGGCAGGCAAGACTGTGCCTTTCCGCCGGTGGCTTTGACCTGCGAGGTCAGGATCAAACGAGATCTTCGTGTCGAGTTTTGAGAAAAGTACTCCATCAAACGGGATAGGGATCCGGTAGTTGTCCGATCCTGGCAAGTAGCTCGGTGCGATCGTGTAGGCCCACTGTTTCGCCCAACTCAATAGCCTCTCCCGCAAGGCGGCGAGACGGGTGTGAAGTGAGGAAGAAGACTCCCCCTGGCGGACCTTGCGGTCATCGTCTGTCAAAGATTCTTCAGCAGACGATCGGAGACGGCAACCGGTGTCGTCTCGTTCGCGAGGGACGACGGGACAGAGTAGATCTGCTTCCTCGACGTCCAGACTGAAGTATGTCAGCATCGTCAAAGCCGGCTTCCGGAGCGGGACGCGTACAGGTCATGTCTCTTCTTGAGAGCGCGAGTAATACTATGGCCTCATTCAGTCATACACCTCTTGCAAGCCGTCCCACTCACACAAGCTTGACGATCAGCGTGATGAAGAACAGCACACCGGTGGCAATCGCATGACCTTTGGCCTTATCTGGATACCAAGATCAGCGCCGCTTTGGGGCAAATTGCCAACCCACTCAAGATAAGAAATGCGAACAGGACAAACTACATGTCATTAGTTCGTTCTATGAAAGGGAAGAGAATAGTTCACCTGGCCCACTGAAGGAAAAGCATGTATGAGCAGCCAAAGATCTGCGGATTACTTACAGGCAAGTGCATCCAAACTGTACCGGAGCACTCTAATGCTTGTGCGCCGGCCATTGTTCTCATAAAGTCGTCCGTAGACAAAAGTGAATTGCCGTTTCCATATGACTGGGAGCGACGTCAGAGCTTGCATCAGTTGCAACAAGCGATTTTGAACACTCACCATAGCAAGCGCCATAGAATAGAAGTGCTGTATTTCGCATCAGCGACTGGGCGGCGAGTAAAACAGATGATCCGCGTACTGAAGGGTATCACCAATGGGCTGTTTCAGACATGTAAGCCTTCGACTGGGAGAGCGCAACTATACTCACTTCAACAGCATGAAAAGATGCATGATAGCCCCTGCTAGCACTGAAGGATGCGTCAGCCAGTTCGTCCGAGGTGCCATGCGACATACACTGCTGCGGTACCTGAGAGAAATGACTGAATGTCGGACTATGCAAAAAGCCTGTTAGCGGGATTCCTTCGCGGCCCTCTAGTCTGACTATTCTGTACGGGAGTTACGTTGACGGGGTACAACAGATACACGGGTGCCGAAAACGTAAACGATAGTTGGCAGCTTCGGAATGTCAGCTCGTCTCGCTGAAAGGTAGACGATGAATCACTCCAAAGCGAAAAATCTCAAAGAATGGCTGAATTGCCACCTGTAGAAGGATGTAGGAAGCGAAGTAGGGTGCAGCTGTCGGCTACCAAGCCGTGTTTAGCGACTTGTCCCGTTGACAGCGTTTGAGGGACTCACGAACGCTACGGCTATTGTGGGTAAGGGATCAAAACTTTTCGTCTGGAAGGCGCTGAGGTACGCTTCGATGGCAGTTTGTCCAACCTAAGAAGGGATCATAAGTCAAAATCGATGGAGAATCAGTATGCATACCGCGAAGAATACCATTCCATTGACCATCACTGCTTGGAGCTTCAAAAAAATAACTCTTTCGTTCGAAGGAACAACGCACAGAATTTCCAGAACCGCTCCAGCACGGAGTTATGCACACCAAGTTTTGTATGGATCGTTTCCACCTTGTTCGCAATCAACAAGAGAATCGGACATATACAGATGGTGAGAAGAGCAACGAGGATAACCGGGGCGAGCGATGTGATCGCCGATGCTGTCTTCGGGTGGGCGCTCAGAAACTTCTGCAATGGTTTGATGAAGCCGGAAATGTTGTTTAGACTCGTCAACGCGCAGAGTAGCGACACCGGAAAAATCTGTATTACATGAGCGCTTTGGACGGGAAGAGGGTTTGCACATACCCAGATGAGAGTAAATATCCAGACACCAATGTATACTATCCACCCCCTAACGAACTCTGTCCGGTACACACTTTTCCCCAGTTGCGGCCAAAGCAAGTCCGTCCAGTCAGGTGCGGCCATCGTGTGGCAGGCCAACGACCGTTTTGGGTGACTGTCAAGCACCTTGAGGGCAAGTCGGGCGGCTTTGGCGTCTCTGAATGTGACAAAAGCAGTCGAGGCAGCGGGGTACGTGGACAAGTTCTGCGAGCGAGCTTTGTTAAGGAGCATGGTGAGATAGCTCAGCTTTGTGGTGAGATAGTCGATTAGAGGGGCGTTCTGTTGGCGGAATAGCGAAGTCAGGTGGGTGAGGGATTGGTAAGGATCAAGCAGCTCTCGAGGAAGAGCGTGCAGAACCTGAAAGCCTCGTCGACAAATTGTTGAAGGAGATATCGGACTGAAGACGACTCACGTCCCAGACTGACTCTTCGCCTTCACCTCGTTCTCCTGCCTCATTGCTCACAAAGGACCTTAGAGCCTGTGTCAAGCGGTCAAGTAGTTCGATTCTCGACATCGAATCCGGCAGCGCCTCGTTGCGTGAGGCATTGAGACCAGTGACACCCCTTTCGACATTATGTAATGGGCGGACGATGCCTCCACTGTTGCCGGCGGAGCGAAAACTTTGGTTGTGTTTCGCAGCTGCGCTCAAGACGCGCCGAGCCAAGTTGACATGCGCCTGAGTCTGTTTGAGCAGGGAGCAGCGAGAGGAGTATGGTCAGACTTACCAGCTCGAGCTGTCGCAGCACGCCCTGCCGCCTTGAGCGTAGGCTAGCCAGGGGAGCAAGCTTCCGAACTAAAATGACCTCTTCCACCTCACTATCTAAGGTCGCGCCATTTGCGGTCCCACGATCATCGATTGGAGTTTCCTCTTCCGTTCTCCTCAGTTTCTCGCCTGCAAGGGACACTGCCGGACCGTCGGCGCTCATCTTTGGCCCGTTATGGTCCTTCAGGAGGTAGCGGAATGAGAAATGCGGCCGGGAAGGAGCGGGAGGAGAAGCTGGAAAGCGTGCACCCTCCTTGGAAACACGTGGCGTTTCCGTAGGCATAGATGTGTGATTGGAGCGAGCTTGATAGCGGTGCAGGTAGTAGTCAAAATAGTCGCGGAGGGTCTGCTCATATCGCACTGAGATAGACCATAAGCCAGCCATTATTTAGCCTGGAGGAAGGTTCTCACTGTCTGGCGGGACATTCGTCACCATGATCGTTCGGAATCTCTTGATTCCCTCAGAATCGTCCGCGACTGTCCTACCCTCCGCGTCCTCATTGATGACCCCATTCTCGCCACCTGTAATCCTGGTCTCACGCATCCTGGACTCCTTAACCCGCTCTGCCAAACGTGAAATTTCTCTCCGTCGGTACGCGAGGCCGCCCCAGGTAATCCACAAGACCGTAGCTGTCCAGGTGATCGTAATCCACCAGATGAGGATGGCGTGAACCCATAGCCATTTCGACCCAGATGATTCGACAAGTGAGGAGACGGAAGCTCGGAGCATGGAGGTTCGAGAGACTGTAGAAGGAGAGTAGAGAACGTGAAGGGGCATAAGGATTCTAGGTTCTCTAGGTAAGTATCTCGGCTGTTGACGCACAGGACGACTGACGGGAGAACAACGAATGCTTGGAGGAGAGTATAGAAAACTGTGGTACAAGTCAGCGGCAATGACAGAAATTCGGCGGTGGCACTCACAGGCACCTCTCAGAAATCGAGCATGCAAGGTGATGTCGAGCCCGCAGGTCTCGGGCATGTCTCTCTCCCTCACTTTCAGACCAGCTATGATCCATGCGAGGGGCCATCGTCTGCCGAGAAACGTCAGCGGTTAAGAGCTGAAAGTCAATTTTCAGCTACGCACGGAACTGGCGGAGATGGATCGCTAGACCTGATATCAGCAAGGACATGTAGACTGGTGGATAGCTCACAGGCGCCACGCTTTCGGTTGAAAGATGCTGCAGCCCTGTTAGCCCTTCGGTATCTGAGGCAGGTCAAAGGGTATACGTACTATCCAAACTCCCAAGCCTCCCTAGAGCCCAAGCGCTTCCTGGCAGCTGCGGCTTTCCCCTCCTCCCCGCTCAAGTCTATCGCACGGTCGGCATTGCTTACTCTGCCTTCCTTTTGACTACTCTCGTTCTCCCCGTATCGCCAACTATCCAAAGTCCGCTTAGCCGCTATCACCAACCTCACCGGTATCCTCTTGAACGGGCCATCTCTTCCTCGCCGTCGTGAGATATGAACCCCGATCTCATGTCCGAGAAGACAAACGCCTGCAATGGCAAGGGTAACGTAGAAATTGTCGAGCAAGCCTGAATACGCGCCGTCGTAACTCTTGTGCTGGGAAAGATCTGCCATCGATTGTTGACAAAGGCGAAATGAGAAAGGTTGGCGCGCTCAGGGACGTTGAAATCCTCTTTGTCGGGCGATGACCACAATCTTTGAAGCGTCGAATCTCGTAATGTGGTAGATGCCGTTTCGCTACATCAACTGAACGATATTTTATGGTGCAGTACGTTCAGGATAAGGAAACGTTGCGAAACACGCGGAGTTGACTCCAATGTCCGCGACTCTCCCTGACATGTTCTGAAACACCTCTCCGAAATCAAAAGTCTGTTGAGACGTTTACGAGAAACGGCTCATCTTGCGGAGCGGGAAAGCATTCGACACCATTAACCAACGCCACGAACATTCGTATGCGATCCATCTTTCGACCATTGCTAGGCGCCAAAGAAACACCACTCATCCTCACAAACCTAGAGCCGCCTGGATCTCATCTTCTTTCCCCCTACACGGTCAACGACGGCTCTCCGCTGCTCGATGAGTGCCCGAGCATAATCTGAAAGATGCCAAAAGCTGGCAAGGTGTCAAAGAAGGCACAGAGGTGGTACGCAGTAAGGGTGGGACGACGGCCTGGCGTGTATGAGACATGGTCAGGGGCGGAGGAGCAAGTGAGACATAGCTTTTATGCGTTCTGACGTGACCTCTCGGCTGATAAAGGATTCTTTTCAGACCATCCATTATCCCGGTGCGACACACAGGGCATTCTCTAATTATCAGGCGGCTCGAGTATATTGACCGGCTTAGACCTCAGGTCGCTGACAGGTTCGATTTGCGATAGGGCTGGGTCGGAAAACTTGACCGCTCTGCTCTGGCGACACCAGTTATCTCCAGCAGTCATGATGCCGCAGATTTTGCGATCCCCGTCAAGCAAGAGGCTGGGAACATTGTGACCAAGCCGGAGGATCACAAGAGCGGGACAATCGTTGCGGCTGGAACCGATCAAAAGCATGCAACCCTTCCCGAACCTCCTCCATTGACAGATCCGCCACTTTCTCCTCGACAGACCCTGATTCTCGATCGCATCCTTAGCGGACAGTCTTTCTTCTTTACCGGCTCGGCAGGAACCGGCAAATCGGTTCTTCTGCGGGCTATCATCAAAGCCTTTCGCGACAAGTCAGCGAAACATCAAGCCGAAATGGACAAGAGGCAGGAAGTACGAGTGCAGGCTTACCTGGAATGGGGTCGGCCGACGGATTCATGGGAAGACGACGGGGGGAGGAGGTGGAGATTGGCCATCACGGCAAGCACGGGGATGGCAGGCGTGTATGCCTCATCCGGATCTTGGTCGTAGGTTACTGATTCGATGGTGTTCAGGAACATCGGGGGCTGCACGCTGCATTCCTGGAGCGGGATCGGCTTGGGAGTCCAACCACAGGAGAAGCTTTATGAATCGATAATGAGGTTTCAGCCTAGCAGGGAGCGTTGGAGGTCTACCGGAGTATTGATTGTTGACGAGAGTAGGTGGCCTCGAGCTGCACATCCCTAGTACATGTCCTGATTATGAGCGAAAGTCTCGATGATCGACGGACGCCTTTTCGATAAGCTTGAGTGGCTTGGTCGCAAGATCAGAAAATGCGATAAACCATTCGGAGGCCTCCAGGTAGGTGGACCATTCCACAGCGCTGTTCTCTTTGACACTTCAAGATCATCCTGTCAGGGGATTTCTTCCAGCTGCCTCCTCTTGCTAAGGCAGGCGGACCGGGCCTCAAGTTCGCCTTCGAAGCCGATTCCTGGTCTCGGGTGATTGAGCGGGATAATATGCTTTCCCTTACCCGCGTTTTCCGGCAAAAGGAAGACAGCTTTGTCCGGATATTAGAGGGGATGCGCAAAGGCCGGATCAGTGCTGAGGACATGGCGGTATTGAAGGGTTGCGACAGGAATGTGCTGTATCCTGACGACGTGGAGCCGGTCGGACTGTCTGTTCTGCCTTTAACGTCCACCACATGACTGACGACTTTAGCTATCCGTCAAGGGTGGAGGTTAAGACAATCAACGACGAGCGCCTCGCAGCTCTGACCACTCCGACGCAAAGTTTCGTATCATGGGATGTGCCTGGTATCAATTCGAAGGGCTTTGCTCTGACTCAAGAGCAAGCGCAGGAATGCTTGGATCGAAATACCATCTGGTTGAGGGAGTCGTCGCTGAAAGTAGGAGCAATGGTTATGCTGATCACAGTGTGCTCTTCCTCTGATGCTTGGTTGGCTGGCTAATTAGTCATTCGCGTAGAACATGCAAGTGAGGAGACCCTCCGTTACGGATGTCCTCGGCTTACGTATCTCAGGACGGCGCTTTAGTCAACGGATCGATAGGTTTGTCTTGGTCGTACTTTCGAAGCGATAAGCTGAATTATTCGGAAGGTATCGTCGTCGATTTCTTGACAGTGCCCGACGCGGCGCAAAAAGACATTCGACCCCCTGGTGTAGCGGCTATGTTCTCAGTCGACCCAAATGTCGCTTGGCCAGTCATCGAATTCATCCCTGCGAAGCATGCGTCAAGGCCCCAAGCGAAGCGGGTGATCATACCTCAGATGTCCGTCGACTACCTGAACGCTTCGGGTTATCCAGAGGCGACGAGGCATCAGGTGCCGTTGATCCTCGCCTGGGTGAGTATTGTGTTGCTGTCCTGCCGCCTGAAGCGACAATGCTGATAGTAAAGCAGGCCCTCACTATCCATAAGAGCACGTCTCTTGAGCTTCCCCCTTTTTTGTCGCTAAACCTATGCAGGCCAGGGTCAGACGATCGAACGCGTTCGCATCAATCTCGGCAAGATCTTCGTCGAAGGTGAGGGTTCTATTGTCATCTGCCACAGTCGTATCTGATTGAACGGAGGCCAAACGTATGTCGCTATCTCCCGAGCAGTCAGCCTAGATACCTTGGAGATCAGGAATTTCTGTGCGGACAAGTTGGTTCTTCACTTTCTGGGCCGTATCTCGCTAAAAAGAACTACGTCAAGAGTCATGGCACATAGCCGTGTGGTCAAATGGGCTCGACCGATGGAGGACGAGCAAGCGGAGGATGACGAATGGGACGAGATGTTGGCGAATCACGATTTTGATTTTTGAGTCTTTCATGACCCTTGACTATACCTTGCATATGAGCTTTCTGGGTAGTCATTTTAGTCGATGCTATGTACGTGTGCATACAACACGCTGACCTGCCATACGTCTCCCGTGCTCAGCTGAATAGGATCATCATATGCTGGAAAGGGTTCAACCGTGTACATTTAATCATGCTTTGATTGTGCACTAATTTTCCTTTGACCCGGGATTCTGGGATGTAACTCACTCCGAAAGCTTTGAATAGAAATCAGTCTCGTACCTTTGGGTCCTGTGTGATTTAGCCACGTGACCCACGCGACTTACCACCGATGCCGACGGAAGCGTTTGGTGTATGCGGTGCATTTCTCCCACTATACCGAGTGCTTCTTCCCCTCACTCACCCAGGCAGGAATGTCGCTCCGGGACACAGCTTGTTATACTCTTACACTCATCCCCTCATTCCAGGATCCTCGCGCCATCGAGCTCGTCGAAGTCCTCCAAAATGGCAAGCAGGAGTCCCGGTATGCGAGGGTGAGGGAGAAGGTGGATGGCGAGGTGTACAGTGCGGCCATATACGGTCAGTGCACTCTGCATAAGCAAATTGTGTCATGAAAAGGTAATCTGGGTGCTGAAGCCCAGGCCAGACTCGCTCAGTGCAGCAAAGCTCGCATCTTATGGATTCGCTACCGAGCAGGGCAAGAGGAGGCGACTGCAGCTTCATGGGCCGGACGAAGATGTCCCTTTGGAGCTTACAGGAAGGATGTGCGTCTGTTTCATCCCCAATCAATGCAAGATCCGCTGAAGTCGATGTCGTCGATGCAGGACCTTTGTGAGTAGTATCGGAGCCCAATGACCTCGTGGTTGATGGCCAACTAATGCCAGGAATGGACATTCACCTTCGAAGGGTTCGCTCTATCCTAAAATCTCATTGTGTATGACCTTGCTGATCGGGCTTGCTGCATCCAGCTGCAAGTACCGCTGGACCCGAGAATTGTACGGAAAGGACTACATCTGTGCGCTGGACCGCAAGCCTGATCCTCGCGTCGAGATATGCCTGTACGCCCTTTCTCTCCTTCTTGATTCGGCATTTGCAGCTCACTAGAGTAGGGCAAGAGGCGGTGACAAGAATGGCCATGGTCAACTGCAGATCCTTCACTACAACATCGACCGATTTCCTGATGAGATCAAGGATCTGCGTGGACTGGAGACCCTCCTTGTGGCCAGGTGAGGTCACTATCCTCCTTGAAGCCTGATTTCAGCTGATGGTCCAACAGCTTGATGTGCTTTATCGACATTGCCGAAGAAAGGAATGCCGCCTCTGTACCGATGTTGAGCAAGTCCACGAGATCATCATCTAGCGCAAAGCCGGAGACCCCGCCACGGGTTATCAGCGAGGAGGACTTTGAGCCTGTATGTCACGTCATCTATACCTGGATTCTTCGCTGAATAGATCGGACAGGAGAATCCGAACGAGATCCTCGTCGGAAACAACACGAATGTCGACGAGCACGTCGCGAGGGCTTGTGGCCTCCTCGAGGTCAGTCGTGCCCGTAAAAAATAGGCGAGCTCAACGGGTTGGTATTGCAGGACCTCCACGTTTTATTCATAGTGGTCCGCTCGAGGACGGCGACAGACAGCCAGCGAGCTCTCGAGGTCTCGCTGGGTGTCACAAGGTTCGTTACGTGATTGATGTCCAGCTTCCACACGCTGATCCTGACATAGGTACCGGCACCGTGAGGGTCTGGGCGATCTGCACCAGTATGTCATCGAGCAAGACCCGCAGCCTGTCTCAACGGCCCCAATTACGGACCGGCCTGGACCGAAAGTCATCAAGCTCGATGATGAACCTCTATCTCAGTCTGTCCTCCTTGTCCACAACGAGACTGTTCACTTAGCGGGATCGTCCAGGCCTGAGCTCCGGCGCTCTTCCGGCTCGTTGAAAGCCTCGAAATGGTTGCCACCTCCAAACATAGCAATCTACCTCTCCACCATCGAGTTGCCCGACCTCAAGCCGGGTCGACGGGAACAGCTAAGGACGGCCTCGGGAAGCACTGGAGGCAAGGTTTTGCCTGAGCCGCCGCAAGGAACAGCGGAGAGTAAAGGTTCAGGCAGCTCGAAGGATGGTAAATTGGGCCGGCTCTTCCGCACGCGCAGCTAGAGAGATTACACGAAGCTCGTAGATATACCCAGCACTGTTCATACGACCGAAAGTTTTTCGTGTGACCGTTGTGCGAGATTATTAGCGCAATCGAAGTGCATTGAGCGCATCTTCGGCTACTCAAGTTGGTGTATGCTACAAATGCTCCCTTCCCATCCATCCACATGTTACGACCTCGTTTAGCTTCTTCACCAACGTCTACGCCTCGTCCTCGTCATATAATTTCTTCATCCAAGCCATCGCCACCTGATAATCCCGCTGGCAGTCCGCCAACAACCCTTGGATGCGTCGGAGTGCCTCTTCCTCGGAGAGCGATTCGCCAGCCTCCTCGTCTCGCATGTTTCCGTAGTGTTGCATCTTTTCGCACGATTCTTGGACTTTGATGATCCCCAGGGCGGCGGAGGAGCCTTTCAGAAAGTGGCCGAGGGAGGATAATTTGGATAGGGAGGGCTCGGCGCTGCGGTCGATCGTGATTCGGACCGAGAATGAGAGACCAATCATCAGTAAAGGCCCGTGCGATGAGGCCAAGGACCACATACATGGCTTCCTCCATCTGCTTGAAGGTATTCTCCGCCTGCTCAAAGTAGCCCCATACGATCCCCTTTGAGAACTCGCGCTCGCCACCTCCGCCATCATCATCCTCGTCGTCATCCATGTCACGGATCTGAGAGAAGACATCCAAGTCGATGATGCCTTTCGGATCGGTGGGCACCTGGTGAGGGCAAAGGGGGTTGAGGGAGGTATTTGGAGTGGAGCAGGTTGTCAGGTGAGACCCGAGGGTGGATGGTGGAAGCGGAATGACGAAAGTTGATCGCCAGAGATGTAGCCGTAGGCCGGATCGTTCGGAATTTTAATGTTTACGGTAGAGCAGAAATTGGCGCGACGGCCACAGCAGAGAGGTGGAGCAAACGACGGAAGCAGATCCAGAAGAAGCAGATGAACGAGAAGAGAGGGGAATGAAGAGGCAATGTCAGCACCAAGCTTGGAGCCGCTGGTCGAGTCGGGGCTGAGCTCGCGCACCTCTCCTGTCTTCACTGACGCCATGATCGGTCGTTTAGTTCCGAGCAAGGGTGACGATTTGGTGATCGGGATGAGCCTAGGGTATATTGGAGGAGCTTCACTCGAAGAGGAGCAAAGGAGCACCTCGGGATCTAAAGTCCGTCAGAGGACGAGGAAGGCTGCGGAGTGAAAGGAGTGTCCCGAGGAGCTAGCTTTAGGCAGTTTCGCAACACAATCGGGGAATCCTGAAAAGCTCAAGGCACCCTCGATTACGGAATCTAAGCAAAACAGGCTCGCTATGACGTCCCTTTTGGGTTCTTTCACGCGCCTAACCATGCCGGGAACCCCGAATATCAGCCGCTGATTTCCTGCCGGAACGTTTCAAAGGTTTCCTCCATCTGGACCGAATGTCCGCTCTCTCCTCAAACCTACCCACCCCGCTCCCCACACGCCCTTCCTCACCCGTCTCCTTTGATCCACGCCTCATCACCGACCCGGATCAGATCACCGCACAGTTAGCCCTCCTCGCTAGGCGCGAATCAGACCTATCACTCGCGCTCAATGCGCTCGTAGCCGACCGAGGACAGATCGAAGGGGCACTCACTCGTCTACTTGAGCTCGGATCCGAAGTTGATCGGCTGGCAGTGGAGGTCGATGGAGGAGGTGGACCTTCCAACAGCTTGGGATTGGAGAATGGGAATGTGTTTATGGAAGATGAGGATGGAGGGTTGGTCGAGAGAGTGAGAAGGGTCTGGGAGACGAGCGAGCGGGTAGGAGGGAAAGTCCGACGGCTGGATGAGGAGGTGGGAAGAGTGAGGGAGGCGACGGATATAGTGACTGAGGTGCTGGAGCTCAAGGTGAGTCTAGCCGCTCCAAACACCTGCCACCAATTCTGACGGCTCCCGGTAGAATGCTCTGCAGACATTGTCCTCCGCCATCGCCAAATCAGACTGGGAGTCGGCATCTCGAGCTTGTCGAAGAGCGATGTCGGTACGAAAGGAAGTCATCGAAGGCGGCTTCGCAGGGACTGTAGTCGTGAGCGACCCTGCTTGAGACCACCATGTCCCATGAATTGATGTCTCGATTAGCCCACACCTCAGCAGCCATTACCGCCGCCTCAGCTTCTCGAGGAGCTTCGTGGCGTTCTCCTCGATACTTTCCGAATTGAGTTCGAGTCCGCGGCTCAGAGAAAGGACGAACAGGCGGTCAGCCGGTTCTTCCGACTCTGGCCAGGGATTGGAGCCGAGGAAGAGGGTTTGGAAGCCTATGGCGACTTCGTGGTTGGCCTCGTCAAAGCGAGGAACTCTAGTGCGGGAAAGCGTGCGTGACAATTTCAACGGGCAACCAAGTATCTAGGCTTATGGTTCTGGCAGCTTCGTCACCCTTGTACTACCTGACCTCCCTCACATCACTCCTAGAATCAATCGCGCACATCATCGACCAGCATCAACCCGTGGTTGACAAGTATTATGGGAAAGGACGTATGCGGACCGTTGTCGGACGGCTTATCGGGGAGAGTGACCGGGTGGTGCGAAACTTGGTCGAGGGCTGGGAAGAAGAGCGACGCGTCGGACGATTAGTGCGGAGCTGCAATCGCTCGAGATCTTCGCGCTGACCTAGATATAGAAATCTGACACGACGCAATCCCGCTTCCTACTTCTTGGCACCCCAGCATTGCTTCCGCCTCTCTTCGCTTCACTCGCCAATCCGGCTTCGAATCAGATGTCCCTTTCCTCACTGGCCAATTCAACCACTTCTCATCTTCCCAATCTATCGTCCGCATCCACACTTTTGCAGTCTTATGCTGCGAAGAAGCCAGGTCAGACACCTACGCCGGTGCTAGAGGAGGAGCCCGGTGGACCAGATCCGCGGGATGTCGATCGGGTATTAGGGGAGTTGGTAGCGATAGGAGGGAGATGGACGCTGTTCCGCCGATTCGTTTGGGGCCGAATAGCGGTGAGCCGGGACTGGTCCGCAATGCACCTGGTTTGTACTCTGATTTTTTTAGGATGATGAGGAGGAGGAGCAGGAGGAAGTGTCTCCCGAAGTCAGTGCGCCAGTCGAACCGAAAGTGGATGACTTGGCCGTGCTCGAGCAATCGGGCAGTCAACGAGCCATCGAGAACCTCCTCAAAGTCTACTACGAGCCGCTCGAGCTCTGGTTTCTCCGCACGTCTGTGGAAAAGGCTTGTCGCAGCAATCACAACGGGGGACCTTACTGACGATGTTGCTCTGTCCAGGCGCATCGCCTTGACTCGCCTGACATCTCGAGCCGACCTCACCTGTCTTCCATCCTCGACGACACCTTCTATCTCCTCAAACTCGTTTTGAACCGCATCCTTTCCTGTGGATCGCTTCCGACCTTGCGCTCCATGTCAGCAAGGATCTCGGAGGTGGTGGACAGAGACTATACAGGAGCGATCAAGAAGAAGATGGACAGTGTCTACGGGTTCCAGGTCGGAGGGAATCAGGAGAGAGGTGCAGAGAGGGATCGACGAGAAAGGGAGCAGAGATCTAGCTTCATTGTGTGTGAAAAGGCTCCACCTCGCTGTGAGACTGACAGGAGTAGATCTATCTGAACGATTTCGACGTCTCTGCCGACTACATGGACCGATTGATTGAGGAGACGCTATATTCCCTCCCGCAGGTCTTCATCGATTCTGAGCTCGATGCGGTCAAAAGCGAGGTAGCTGGGCTTGGCGAGATCTCTTCCCGTTTCCGGGCTGCCTGCAAGGTACGACTCACGTTCCGGTCACCATCAGATAAGCTGATGCCCTCTCCGTTTTCAGGCTGGTCTTGAGCAACTCTTCAACCAGCTCACTCGACCTCGACTTCGAGCGCTCCTCGACGAATGCTACAAGGACGTCTCGTACGCGCTCGATGAGGACAGCTTTGCAGAAGCCGAAGAGCAGGACGTCGTTCACAAGCGGTTCGTCCGGGCATGGGAGGGGCTGGTCGATGGTTACCGGGTGTGTCTGTCCTCAGCACGATTCCGATGAACCTTACAGTGCGATTCACAGGACGCGTTCACCGACCACAATTACCAATCATTCTTCAACATGACCGTCGAAGTCCTCGTTCGGCCTTGGGAGAAGATGATGATGGGTATGCGCTTCACCGAGGTAAGCGAGACTCTGGCATCGACGGGAAATGACAGCTTACTCCTTTCGTAGCTCGGCGCAATTCGGTTCGACCGCGATGTCCGCGCCATCGCAAACTACCTGTCCAGCCAGACGAGCTTTGGCGGTGCTCGCGATAAGTTTGTCCGGCTGCAGCAGATCGGAACGGTCCTTAATATGGATGCGGTACGTTCCATTCCCACGAGCTGCTCTATGCTGATGATGTGGTTCAGGACGAAGATCCGGGGGAGTTCTACTCGAATTCGGGGATCCCATGGCGGCTCAGCAAGACGGAGTACAACTCAGTCGCGGAACAACGGCATTGATGTTGCGTCCGAGTGATACAATGCATTACCTATGTTCGTCCCCGTCCCCACTTGTCAAACCCCAAACCCCCGCTAGATCGTTCCACCACTGCCCTTCGGCCGTATCACCCACACCTCCTCCAAGCATACTCCATCTCGTCCCGCACAGCTCCCTCATTTGTGCCTCTGTCAACCTTTCACCTACACTGCCCTTGGCAACCCCTCGTAACCTACCATGAAGGTGGTAAGAATT
>JAABUH010001443.1_pt1 | contig 26564 bp, 39 predicted proteins | sample 5559121 | NCBI WGS metagenome assembly JAABUH01 (sample SAMN10711871, study PRJNA513364) | rock metagenome | isolation source: Antarctica rocks | place: Antarctica: Victoria Land, Battleship Promontory nord | collected 2015-12-28
AGGAAGGGAGAGGGATGATGCCATGAGAAGTCGATTTTGGCGTATCTCATCAGCCACTTCGTACACCATGTATGGCGGCGGTGGGTGGCCAAGGAGGGAGGAACGGCGTATGTACTCGACCAGGGATCCTTCTTCATCGTGTGAGAGGGCTTGGCGGTGGGTAAAAGCTCGAGAACGGGACTGAGTAACCCCTCTTAGGCGGTTTGAGAGGGTGATTCTTGAAACATCAAAATCTTCGGCGATTTGGCGTATAGACGACTGGTCTTCGAAAGGGATGTGTAGCTGAGATGTGTAGCTAGTTATTGCTAGCTCGAGAGGGGTCTCAGGCTGTTGCAAGATGAGAACAATCAATTTGATGGGAGTACAGGGAGAAAGGTAACGAGGAGAAAGGAAAGTGGAGCTGTCCCATAAAGGGGGGTGTCCCAGAAGTAGGGGAATGACGTTATCGGTTGCCGACAAGATGGCCTCGTGAGCAGCCCCAGGACCAGGACCTGGCCCCGCTTGTGCAGATTCCGAGCATGGTTCTCCTGCAAGTAGCATGCCTACATCTCCTCCCACCGAGCGAGGTCCATCGGTCTTGCCAGTAAAGACATCACGTAGGGGTCGAAGGTTTGTTAGTAAAACCCATATCAGCACTGATAGGATCGCCTCATCCGTCCAGAGCCCACCTTCCAATAATGGTCAGTCAGACGGACGCATCAGCAAGGCAAAGTCTCAACAGGTGGAAGAGCGTACCGGATTGTTCAGATGATATTGCTGACTCGATTCCTTCTCATACCGCTCGATGATACAAAACTTAGCGGGGTCTTTCGGATCTTGCATCACATGCCAATCGAGAGTCTACATTCGATCGCAGCTAAGCACTGCGGGTTCATGCAGCAGAGCCAGCCACCTCCTTATCCTTGCGGTACACCTCGAGTTTATCCTTGATCTTTTCCACCGCGTCCTATGCGCTCAGCTCCCGCCTCAAGCTTCTCTTGGGAGTACAGCGTACAGGAAGCGCCTTTAGGTGAACGACGATCGTATACACCATACCTCAGTACAATTCGGAAGTACTCGTGTGCACTCCTTCACTAAGCCGAAGGGTCATCAATCGCCCTAGAACCAAGCGGTGAGCGGTCAGTCCGGTAAAGGTAGAAATACCCGGTGACTTCCGCCAAGAGACTACTTGTATTCCTCCTTTTTCTGAGATGTCTCAATATCTTCCTCTGTCCAGCGTCATCTTGTCTCCTCAGTCGTTGCTTGCTCGGGACCTTCAACCGTCATGTTGAAGATATCTCCCAAATCGGATAGTAAAGCAACCTTCATCCCCAACATCTTCGCAGGTCAAGTCTTATTCTGTACCGGCGGTTTGTCCATCCCCGTCTTCCGCTTGCTTTCAAGCTAAGGTCGCACACAGGACGGAGCGGGATATGTTACAAGATCGTGGAGACGATGATGTTTCACGGCGTCGACGCTATCATCGTCGGCAGAGAGTCAGTCCAGCGTAGCTACGTATGGCTTGTACGTGCTCATCAGCCCAGCGCGAAAGGATTACAAGAATCCGCGGACAAGCTCAGCAAGACGATGGGGAAGAGATGCCTAGCCGCTCCTGCCGACGTGAGGGATCCTGAGCAGATGCAAAAGGCTGTGCAGATGGCTCAGAAAGAGTTTGGGAAGATCGATTTCGTCATCTGCGGTGTGTACCGGACATCTTCATGTCACTTACCTAGCTGATTGACCACATAGGTGCTGCCGGAAATTTGTATGTCCCCTTCCCATGTCTTGCGTAGTATGAGGAAAAGCTTATAGTCCTAGCCTCGCACCGATCTCGGGCCTATCCGAAAGAGCCTTCCGAACAGTCATCGGAATAGATCTCTTAGGGACATACAACACCATCAAAGCTACACTCCCTCACATCCGTTCCTCCCAAGGTGCTTACCTTCACATCTCGGCGACGTTACATTATCGAGGTGTACCTTACCAAGCGCATGTTGGAGCTGCGAAGGCCGGAGTGGATGCGTTGAGTCAGGCTTTGGCTGTTGAGGAGGGTCCAAGAGGGATCCGGTCGAATGTTATAGCACCGGGGTAAGTGGGACCGTACCTGAAATATAGACCGATAAACAGAGCTGACAAGGTATAGACCGATAAGGGGGACGGAGGGTATGGATAGGCTTACCCCAAAAGGAGGGAAGATCGATAGTCAGATCCCATTACAGAGGATGGGTGATACCGGTCAGTCCGCTTTCGTCGCCTTCTTCAATGTCTGCTTCCCAATCGAGCTGAAGTCACCTTTCAGCGGACATCGCCAACGCCGCAGTCTTCCTCTTCTCACCAGCAGCAAACTGGATCACAGGCTCAGTCATGGTCGTCGACGGAGGACAATATCACACCTCTCAAACAATGTTACCGTACCCACAAAGTCTGCTAGATCCGGGTAGCGTCAAAGATCTGATCAAAGCTAGAATGTGATACATTGTTGTACAATTTACTATGCTAAGTGTTTACTATGGGGAAACTTCGCAACTACCCGTCGTACTATTCACCACGAAATAGTCCGTTTACTACGGAACAGTCCACTACGGGAACCCCGCAGCTACCGGTCTACCTGTCCTGGGATCCACTTGAGCCAGGAAACCATAACTCCAAAGCTGGATCGCATCCCCTTCCGTTCCCGATGGACTGATTGCGCCAAGATCGCCAATGGTGAAGTTATTATTCGCCGTGGAGAAGACCGGACTCAATACTTCGGTGTAAAGATCCGGTGCAGAACCGGTTATACTGTCCCAAAGACGGGTTTGAGCTTGAGTAAGAGCATTCGTGAGGTTTTTATTGCTGCACCAGGGTGGTACGGTCCCTGCGCAGGAAATGTCAGCTGAAGACATTTCAAGCGAGACTAGACCGACCGGAGATAGATGTTTGGAGTTGGGTGGTGTTGCTCAAGCCGCATAAGCCCAGTTGTCGGGAAAGTCCTGAAGCCATGAGACCTTGTTGCCAAGACCAGGAGACGGCGCCGTGGTACATCAGGTTGTTGAATGTCTACGCGGGCGATCAGCTTGACCCTCAGCAATAAGAGCGCGAGAATCACTTCGATGTCCGTGGTGTTGGTGTCGTATGCTGCATTGGCGACCACCATACCGACATTCGTCAAGAGTCCTAGCAAAGCCTCAATGCAGCATGCGAGAGTCTTCATTCAGGGGACTCACCTCGCGGATATGGTTGAAGAGCTTCTATGACTGCCTGCATGATCACCTGCGAGACATTGTTCCCATACAAAAGAAGGAAGCCGAGGTCTGAGTGCTGCACCTGAAGCTCTTGTCAATTAACCCCCAGCCTCGTGGAAATGCGGTCGCACCTCGACAAGCGACCCATTCGCCATGATGGATATCGCGAAGAACGTTGAGTTCCCGCTATCACCGCCAATCACTTGTCCCGCCTCACCGTATCCTACGCTATTGTTCGCAGTGACTCCGTGAGAGTTGTTCAGACTCCCTGCGCCGTAGAGTAAGGTAGAACTGAGATTGGCTTGTTGGACGTAGTTCTGTAGGGATGACTGTGCGGCTGATGGTGAGATGGATACCGCGAAGAAGGTGTATGCTTGTTGTTCCCATACGTCGGCGTAGGTTGATGCGTTCGAATAGTTTGATGGAAGGATTCCGGCAGTCGATAGTGAGGCGATTGCTCGGAGAGCTGCGGGGATCAACGCGGCTGCAACTATTAGCCATGTTTCCTCATCGGGCTTATAGGGAGTGTAGCGTACAGTTCACGTCAAACGGGTAAATCCCGTATCCCAACCCGGTATTCGAATCCCTCCAATCACCCACCGGCGGACTTCGGATCGGCACCAAGTTCTCCTGAGTCGCATTCATCGCAAACGGCATGGAGAGGTTGAAGACGTGGTCCACATTCTGCAACAACAGCTGCTTAAAAGTTCCCTTGTTCAGCGTCGAGGTCTGAGCGAGGAAGGCGGCGGATCGATTCATTCCTTGAGGTGTTGTGAGGAAGTAGTCCGCCAGTACGGGGAGGAGGAGGAAATCCGTATCGAGCATGACGTAGGAGTAGCTTGGTGTATTGCCAAGCTGAGACAAGTTCGCTTGCATGTTTATGAAGCTTGCGTAGTCGCCGACCGTCTCTTCGTGGCACAGTGTACCGGTGTCATTGGTTCTTTCGATCACTGCACCGAGAATCGCTTCGGCGGAGGTCTGGGAGATGACGGGTAGTAAGAGGCGGAGAGCCAGCATGGTGTCCCTGGACGGTATCAGCTGGATTCAAACCTTTCCGATCATATAACGTACCTCCCGAAGTACGTTAAGAAGCGCCATCCGCCAGCGAGAAATCTATCCGAATATGCGAGGAGGGCCACCTGATTAGCGATTGCTGAGCCATTATTTTGAATCGCTCCGAGGACATTCGTCAACACAGCAGTTCCGTTCGCAGGTGTTTGAGTCAGGAAGATGCTCTGCCGACCCAGTCCTTCGAGCTGGACGAATGGTGTACTAGGAGTAGTACTGGTGAAGTTGAAAGAGCTTGTGAACTGCAATATCGCACTACCATTCCCACCTGGGCGGATCATATTGATGGTAGCAGGTAAGGTGACATTGGAGGAAGGTGTGACGTTGAATGCAGCGTTTGATACAGCGTCGAAAGTTAGGTATTGAGTGGTAGTCCCGTTGATCCAGTGTCTAACGAGGGTGACACTCGAGCTCGAGTAGTTGCCCAGGGTATAGTTGAAGATGGTGTGAAAAACCGTACCTCCGCTCTCGACGTAATCGCGAAGAGTTCGAACGCTGCCGACTGTCATCAAGTATCAGCGGATATGAATAGCTGGAGAGTCTAGACTTACTAATCGTAACCCCGAATGTCAGATCACTCGACAGAGAGATATTGCCCTGGATCCCGGTTTGACTATTCGCACTGGTATATGACTTCACCGATGTCAGGTCGAGAGTTGTCTCCAGTGGTGTGGGAGTTGATGTCGAGTTGAGAGGGACGAAGTAGATCAAAGCGCCGGTGTTACCATTCGGAAAAGCGGTGATGAAGCGGGATGGAGCGGAGGAAGATGCTCCGCTGCGATGAAGTCAGACATGTCAACTGTCTAAGAGCCGCAGACTTACTTGGTAACCACAATGTCCACGGCAGTGACATTATCCCGGTACACATAGTTGTTGTAGCCCGCAAAGGTGATCGGACCGAAATCAAGTCCAGCTGAAGAGTTCTGAGCAACCACTAAGCTGTTGAGCCAAAAGATAGCAACCGTGAAAAAGGGCGATAGGTGGGTCTTCAACATCTTGAGTGAGAAGAAAGATATCGGTTAGAAGGTTGAGAGCATTAGTTTCGGAATGGATCGCAGTCTGAACAAAAGAAACGGCATCTGACAGGAGCGCATCCCTGTCCACATCCCGTCCCAAAGTGCCGGGACGAGAAGAGAGATTCTAGCTAGTGCAAGAAAGGTCAGCAGACATTGGTTGGTGTTGATGTCAAGCGGGTATAAACGCTTCCGAGGGATTGCCGGACGTCGTACTATTCAGGATTATTACGTGAAGGCTTGGCCAACTGTTAGCCCGCGCCTATCAACATAGGAACCAAAACTAGGCTTGAGTGGCTGAAGGGTTGTGTAGCTTTCATCCTTCTAGCAAATAGCAGTCTGTCTTTACCTTAAACGGATCTTCGACAGATGACGTAGCGTCACACAACAGTTCTCAGACACACCCCAAGCAAGAAATTCAATGACCATGCCGCCATTCAACATGATGCGGAGTATGCTAGCGGGGCCTTCGAGATTACCATTCCAACCGCGAAACCTCGTCTGTCCAAAACATGCCTTCCTATCAACCCCACATCTCACTCGGATCCCTTTCCCTTCCCCAACCTTTCAGCGCGCGTTCCATCCTTCACGAAGACGAGAGGATGTATTCTTCATCGCTATACCGGCGCTCAAGAGTAGTCTCCTCAACGTGACTCGGTTCACTCTGCTGTTCCTCCCCTTCATATTCCGGTATAAGTGAGTAATGTCTTACTCTGGATGTCAAGGATAAGGCTCATGGGTACAGGCTGTGGAAGCGATACAAGAAGACGTCATACTTGCTCATCCAAATACCTGTAAGTCAGTATCACAATTTAGGTGTGTTTCGCTGGGAAGGACGGAGTGCGTCCCGGCAAGCACGGGTCGAAGCTGATCGATACTTCGCAGATCTTTGCCTTCTGTGTCGTCTTCGCGCTTGGACTGGATCAAAGTCCCAGATCTGGACGGTGGAGATTGCTTCTGATGTCGGAGCATGAGGAGCTAGCTTGGTCACGGAGAAAGTATGTAACCGAGATCATGTTGCCAGTTAGCTGATGCCATGCCACCCAGACACCAAGAAGTCCTTCGGGTCGACGGTCCTCTCCTGCTTCCCTCAACCGACCCTCAATCACAACGCGTCTCTCGAGTCACATCCCGCCTCATTACTGCTCTAGAAGAACAGGAGAACCACGTCGTCTACGGTGCATGCTGGCCACCTAAGCATCATGACGATGGGTCGGATCAACCACTTTCTGCTCGAGAGGCAGCGGAACGACGGGAGGACGTGAAGTATGCCCCGAGCGGGGTAGCGACGAGTAGCTACATGCCTTGGCGGCCAATCTCGAGCAATCCGCTCAAGACGCTCGAGTCGGCTGACTGGAACCTTTATGTCATAGATATAGTGGGTGCTCTATCTCTCGGCGAGTCGTCACGCGCTGACAGCGATCATAGCCTCAGCTCAACGCCTTCGCTTTACCAAGCAAGGAAGTTTTCGTTTATACCGGACTGCTCAAAACGCTGCCGGACGACGACGCGATATTGGCAGCTGTTCTGGCACATGAGATCGCGCATGTCGCCGAGCGGCATAGCGTGGAGAACCTTGGTGTCAGTAGGACTTACCATCAATGACATCGGCTGACACTGCTGCAGTTTCTGAATGTTGCGGCTGTCGCTTTTGACGTGTTGCGAGGGATATCTTTCGCGTTGACAATATCCTTCCCCTTGTAGGTTGCTTTACCAGCGTAAGGAAGCTATACTCATTCCTCTAGCATCACTGACTCAGCTGGCGTTTTCATCAATTGGCTCAACGACGTCGTCGCTCAACGCGCGTACTCCCGGAGGCTCGAGATGGAAGCCGACAAGGTCGGTCTCGACTTGATGGCTGCCGCGGGCTACGATCCTAGAGCCGCTCTAGACCTCTGGGAGATGATGCAAGCTGTCGAGACGGATGCCGCACGGACCAGTCAACCAGTGAGCGTCGAGAATAAGTTTGCCATGCTCCGGACACATCCAACGAGTGAAGCTAGACATCGAGCATTGGAGGAGGATATGCCGGGAGCGATGAAGTTGTGGAGGCAGCATCTGCCTAGGCGGAAGGAAGCGATGCCGAAGACGGAGATGAAGGCCAAGGAGGCCGATGTGGCTAGTGTGGCGTGATGAGATCTTTCGGACGGTAATCATGGGGGGTGGCGGGATGTGAGAGGACAATCCTCAATGCTCCAGGTCATGTCTTGCAGCACATGTCGAGATCAGGCCCCAGATGAGCTTAAAAAGCTCTACGGCTGCCGCCGCAGTAAGGATGCCGACGATTTGGACGCTGGGGTCACCTAACCTCATCCTATAACCGATATAGCTGTTGCTGTATGCATCGAGTCCAACGTGGAAGTCGATCGGTTGATCACCTACCCGGTATCTGGGGACCCTTACAAATGCTGGAATCGTATCTGGTCAGGAACAGCCCCACTTGCCGAGAAAATCTGCACTCCACCTATTGATAAGTCGCAGATCTCGTCAGTCCCTCCTCTTCTGGCTTGCAAGTTGCGCGCATGCCGAGATCTGACCCACCATCCCTATTAAGAGCGTTCTCGCCTTGAAAAAAGAGGTCTGTATGTCAAGTCGATCACCGGCCGAAGTTGGACGAATCTTGACACTCCGCTTGCAATATTATTCACCTTACTGAGATACACGGAGTCCTTGTTACTTGTGATCCAGGATTGGAGACCCGAAGGAAGGAAAGATGAAAGTATTCGTGACTGGAGCGTCAGGTTTCGTCGGTTCCCCACTCGTCCGCGAACCCAATCCCACGGTCACGCAGTACTCGCCCTCGCTCGATCCGATACCTCCGCCCAAAAGCTCCAATCAGCGGGATATGAGATCCACCGAGGATCACTCGATGATCTCGATTCCCTTCGTTCTGGAGTTCGATCAGCCGACGGAGTTATCCATACCGCTTTCAAACACGATTTCTCGAGGTACAAGGAGAGTGTTGAAGATGATCTACGTGTGGTCGAAGCTATGGGAGAGGTTTTGGCCGGGACGGGGAAACATTTGGTTATTACTGGAGGGACGACGGTTGTTACTGCTCATACACCTGGACTCGAGACTGATCCGGCAGATCCGAAATCGTTCTCTTTCCCTAGAGTCGCTTCGGAGGAAGCGATCAAATCCCTAAGCCGTTCGAAGGTCTTTTCGGAAGTCGAGCTGTTCGCGGATGCTTTGATGTAGGATAAGAAGGAGGAAGGGAACGGAAGGTCGGAGGTTGGCTAGACGGTTCAACGAAACGATCAAGCCTTCATCAAAAAGAGAAGCGGAACCTACCGAGATATGCCTTCTGTCAACCGCGATCGAACTATTCTTTTGCAACAGCATAAGCTTACGTTGAGAGGCGAGAAACCTAGCAGATTGGAACTGCACAAACCCCGCTTGGTTTGGACATTGATGTCCTAGCTTCGAAGGACGTCCGAGGATCAATCATTCGTCTCCTAATGAGCGTTCATGGCGATGGAGATAAAGCTTTCATCCCCGCTTTGATGGGTATCGCGAAGGAGAAAGGATTCTCGGCTTATCTCGTGTCCTCTTCCGACTCGCACTGGAGAAGGGGAAGGCGGGGTCGGCATACCACGGTACAGCGGATCAGAGCTTGGCGTTCAGGGAGATCGCGGAGAGTATTGGGAAAGGGATGAAGATTCCGATTAAGCGATGAGGGAGGATGAGGTGGAAAGGCATTTTGGATTCTTCGGGACACTGGTCAAGGGGAACAACCCGTGGAGCAGCGAGATCACGAGGAAGGAGTTGGGTTGGGAGCCGAAGCAGAAGGGGTTGATTGCTCATATGGAGGCGAACTACATCTGAGGGGTGAAACAATATAAAGAAGCCTAATGCATACAGATGAGATACTACGCTCGAGACTACTGGATCGGCTTGATGGGTAATGCTGCACCCGTCGAATCGCTCGCCGCCATCGTGTTCCACAATACAAATAGGATGAGGACGTGCTAAGCCTCCGTCAATCCTGCCCTGGATCAGAAGAAAGGGGGCTAGCAACTCACCAATGATGCAGCATACAGTATGAATAAACTCCGTGCCCGTTTGTTCCCAATGATCGCCCTCGTCAAAGCAAACACCGCCCGTTCCAGCGGATTTAACGCTTGTATCGCCCGTTGTGCTTCCTACGCCAATTCATTAGCCTCGATCTACCGCGCTTTCGTTGGAAGTGACTCACTCGCCCCTTGAACGCCTCGAAAGGGTTCATACTCTCCTCATACTTATCCTTATATCTCCCAATCTCATCCTCCCGATTTCGCATTACCCCATTGAGCATACCAGCGCCGCCACTCGAGCTTGGTCCCGCGATGGGTGCGGATGACGCGTCTGTTCGATATGATTGCATGTAGCGGACCTTCTCGTAGAGCTTCAGATTGTCTGCTTGGAGGGATTTGATTTCGGCTCGGAGGTCAGAAATGGATTCAAATTGTTTGCGTAGCTCCTGCATAGGAGTAAGCAGGCAGCGATGGGCGACAAAATTCAGGTCTGACCTCCTCGAGCTCGGCGTTACGTTGTCGGAAGCGATCGCGCTGGCTCGTGACGATGGGAAGTATGGAGGAATCCCCGTTGGCAGCGAAAGTCGCAGGTGACGCTCGGCCGTCCTGCTCGGGCTTTTAGCTCGAGTCGGGCTCTGCAGACCGTACGTACCACCTTCCCACCGATATCCAGTCCAGCTAAGCCCTGCGCTGGTGTCCCCGTGCCCGACCGCTCCTTTCCCATCTCCCCGTTTGCGCCTTTATTTACCGCAATCAAATCGTTCTCCAGCTTTTCGTTCAAATTACGCTGTCGAGCGACCTCACTTTGCAACCCCTCGATGGCGTCCTCGGATTTGACGTGTTGGCCAGAAAGGTCCTCCCATAACACACGAAGCTTGGTAAGTTCTTCCAGCAGTCGTCGATTCTTTGCGACAAGGAGGTTCTCAAGCGATCGACCGAGTTGTTTGTTCGCCACGTCTGCGTTTGGATCGGGTAGGCGGACATCGTCGTCGCCCTCAAAGTCCGCGCCAGAGAACTCAACGTACTGCCAAGCTTCAGTCATTACATGTGGCCAGGTAGTCATGCTCACCTTCATGATCTCGAGCTCCCGCTTGATCTCGTCGTAATCGGAGTATTGCTTCACCTTGACCTTCAGGCCATCAATTTCGCCAGCCTACGACGCTTTAGCCCTACTGTCGCCGAAATGCCATGTTCCTCGCCTGTTTTTGCAGCTCCTTCGCCGCGTCATCCGCCTTCCTCTTCTCGGTCCGTTCAACTTCCACCTTCACCTCCTTAACCGAGTCTAGCGCCCGTAGTAACCGCGATGCTTCCGCCTCAAGTTCAGAGATCTGGGATTCCAAGGCTTTGACGCTGAAGAATAAAATTGAGCGTCACTAGGCTTTGGCTGAGAGATTCGTACCGCTCCGCTTGCGCCGAACCGCTTCGAACAGCCTCGGTCTCCGATCGCAGCAGTTCCTAAGACCCCTCCTCGTCAGCTTGACTAGCTGAGAAAAAGATAGCTTACATTGCGTCGCTCGATTGTCGCGACTCGCTCGTTTGCTCGCGTCAAGTCTGCGACCACCAAGTCCAGCTCAGACAGCCGCGCGGCGACATCGTACTCTGCTTAGAGTCAGCTCTCTTCTTAGTCCCGGAATGCATACAGGCGTACCTTGTCGTTGACTGGCGTCCAGCAGCTTGGCCTGTGTACTCTCATTCGACGTATGGAGATCGCGCATCTGGTCTTTGGCTGTCTGTACTTGTCGTTGAAGGTCCTTCTCCCTGTTCCGAGATCAGCTTTGATCAGGTCAATACTTGCCGTACGCACCGCTCCTCGTAGTTCCGCATCCGCTCATCATACTCCGCATTCAGCTCATTCTCCTTCTGCGTCACTCTCTCCTGTATCAACTCATCCATCTACCCTCGTCAGTACGACATCCTCACCCATTCAGAATTCCCCACTCACCCGCTCTTCAAGCTGATCCGCCCTCGATTCCGCTTTCTTCCTCCTCTCTTCGACAGCACCCATATCCCCAACCTGCTTCCTCAACTCCACGTTCTCCTCCCTCAGCCTCCCCAGCTCAGACTCCAACATCCTAGCTTCGGCAACCTTCACAGTCTGATCCACCGCAGCGTCGAGAAGGGGGTACGGATCGGGCGCGTCGGATAAGAGCTTGTAAGCGTTCAGGAAGGCGGTCTCAGACATCTTCGATCGACGAGTGAGGGAATCGATCTCCCCTTGGTACGCTTTCAGTAGTACCTTGATGGAGTTGAACTTCTCATTGTCGTCGGGTTGCTTCTTGAATTCTGCGATGGGTCAGTATCGGTCGCATAGGTTGCAGTAGGTGAACGCACCTCGAGTCTGCTCGGCAAGCTTCTTTCGTCCGACCATGTTCTCCTTTTGGTTCTCGACAAGCTCGAGTGCTGTCGAGTCGAGCGACTTCTGAAGCTCGGACAGGTTGATCTCTACGCCGGACATCGTCAGCAGCCGAAGATGGTGATTTGGGCGGAAGATATACCCTTCCATGTTGTCAAAGCTGATGAGAAGTTTTGCTCGGCCATCTTGACGATTGGGGGGTCTGCCTCTGTCCGTCAGGTTGATGCTTAGTGAGTGTAACAGTGTAGATAGACGAAACCAACGTAATAAGAGGACAGATTGGGTGAAAGGAGGCGGCGGTGCGAATCCCTACGCGTCGTGGTAATCTTGAAAGCCCGTGTGATTTTTGTTTTGGTTCCACTCTCCTTTACCCCGTTCATGCTTGAGTTGTCTCATGCTTGGACTGTCCAGCCTGTCAGGGATCTCTGCAGCTTCGACGTCACTGAGCGAGAGCGTCGATCTCGAGATCATCGAGCAAATCATTGATCGGGCTCCGAGGGGTGCTACTTCCTGGCCACAGGTCTATCGAGCTTATGGAGAGGCTTTGGAGGAGAAGTGTGTCACTATGAGGGAAGGTCAAGGAGACTGCTGACGAAGATTCTACAGTGGCCTATCGGCTGCAAATGATGCGGTGTACTATCAGATACTGCTGAAACTTGGTGTCATCCGAGCACCGACTTATGGTGAACGATGGGACCTGTGGAAAGCCACCCATGCTGGCGAGACGGAGCCCGCTTCAACCCAGAATCGACTTCCCACTGTTGGTCGACGGCCATCCGACGTCCGAGCTCGAGTGCCTTTCCTTGCTTCAGCGAGTTCCGACCTCGATGACGGCCATGTCGAAGGCGAGACGTACGATGGGGATGGTGAAAGCCTGATAGGACAGGGTCCGCCTTCCCCCAGGAAGGAACTGGCCGGAGTGGATCAGACCCGTTCCCTAGTCGGCTATACACCTTCTCAATCCCTTGACTACGCTGCGGGTCCGTTCAACCCCCCAATTCGGACATCAACTCCGGTGTATGCGTACAATGAAGGCTACGGACGCTCAACTCCTCCTCTTCCACCTTACTCGGTCTCGGAGATCAGCGGGTCGCTTGACGAGGCGGATAGTCGGCTTGTCGAGAGTTTACGGACGCCGCGACCCGCTCAAGCAGCATGGTCTGAAAAAAAGAGGGATCGGGAGGATGCGGTGGTGAGGGAGATGGAACGGCGAGCGGACGGGTTCTACGATACTGGCCTGATGGGAAGATGCTGGGATGTCTGGCACAAGGCGGAGAGCTGGATCAAGGTGTGTTCCAGTCGCGGGTCCGAAAACGGGAAAATGATGCCGCCCAGGAAACAGAAAAGCAGATCGACTCAGTACGGAATCGTATCCTGCTATCCCAAACCCTTACGAAATGGCACGCTCTGCACGAGAATGTCCTCGATCTACCCAACACCGCCGAGAAACATCGAGACCATCACCTCCAAGCTCAGGCGCTACAAGTTTGGCTAAGGCAGCTGAAGGACAAACGGCTGACTGATCGGTTGTCCGGTTTTACGAGGTCTCGAGAGGAGTCAGAGGTGACCAGGTCTTGGCGGAAATGGAGAATGGAGCTGATACGAAGGAGAATGGAGAGGTGGCAGCGAGATATGAGGGCTGGCGAAAAGCAGTTTGTCAAGGAGAAGGCGCAGGTGCTCCTGCGTAAGGCATTCCAGGTGAGTTTTTCTTGCTCCTGAAAGGAGTTTCTTACGGATCACAGCACTGGCATAATACTAAGCGGCTTCGAACGGGCACACGGACAGCTGACACATTCTTCACCTCCAGGAGGCTGACCTCAGTCTTCGATACCTGGGCCGATGCCTTCATCCGGGAAAGACACCTTGGATCGCTCTTGAAAGTCTTAGAAGCAAGGCGGGATAAAGTCGCACTCAGCAATGCTTTTGCTATCTGGCGGAAGCGGGCTACACTTGCTGAGGGGGAATACAGGGTGACAAGTGCTCGCGAGCGACAATTGCTGAGAAGAGCCTGGGAGCAATGGCGGATGACTAGGTTCGTTTCCCTGCATCGTATCAAGCAAGCTCATCAAGCAAGCTGACGGTAACAGATGGCAAGAAAACACAGCAGCCTCCTTCTCGTCACGACAAACGCTATCACGAGCCTTGCAAGGCTGGCGAGGCCGCCTCCTCAGGATCCAAGTCCGTCAGGAGAGATCCATGAGTAACCTCTGACATGGTCTTTAGGGTCTCAAACGCAAAGCGCTTCTCTTCGACAAGCGCCATGATACCATCCTGCTACGAACAACTTTTGATATTTGGGCGATCAGCGAGCGTGGTCAGCTGCTGCTCCGTGTGCAGGAAACCCGTCTGGTACAACAAGTATGGGTCGTCTGGCGGGCTAAGCGAGCGGCGGTACACCGACTCGATGGTGAGCGTACTTCAATGCTTCGTCGCACAAGCAGAGCTTACAAGGATGGCTCAGCTTCCGCGGAATCATTCGTAGCCAAGATGAAACGTAGCACCTTGCACCGGACACTTTCTCGCTGGCGGGACCACCTCGGCAAGCATCAAACCCTGATCCTCCGCTCCGATCTCATCTTCGAAACGAAAACCTATTCGCGGACCTTCACCGAATGGCTGGCCGCTTGGCGTAAAACCCAAGCGGATATAGTCACTGCCGAGAAAGCTAGAGCCTTCTTCGTGCGGCGATTAGCGATCAGAGTCTGGCGGGAGAGATTGGCTGTGAAGAGACAATCAGCGGCGATCGAGAGAAGGCGACTAAGCGATCTCAAGACCGTCTTTGATGGTGAGTTGGTTGCATTAAGTACTGTAAATGCTGAGACCAAGTCAGCATGGCGACAGATGACTCGTCAAGCTCAGGTCGATACCCAGATCGTCGATGGTTTTCAGCGGGCTCAAGACAAGGTATGCTGCTCTCGAATTCGTGCGAGCAGATCTGAGCAATCCCAGCGTCTTCTTTCGGTCACATTGTCACATTGGACCGATCGTATCATCGAGATCAAGTCTCGTGAGCTTGACATCGCCGAGAAGCGCAAGACCTCCTTACTCAAGTTAGTACGCCCTATGATAAGTTGGTCCATGCTCATAGAACCTAAGTGACTCCATGTTCCGCTGGAAGCGGGCTGCCAAGAGGGTGAACGACGCCAGGGGACTCATGCAGAGCCACATCGATGTAAAGATGGAAGGTGCATAGACCCCTCCGGAACAGATTACACCGCTGATGAGACTAGAATCCATGAAGAACGTCGTGGCTGATTGGCGGAATCGAACGAGGTCCGCAAAGTCATATCGAATTCAAGCGGAACAAGCAGCAGGCGAGCGAGACTCTCGCTTATTGGCCGAGGCCTTCTTCGTTTGGTTGGGTCGGCTTTGTGAACAAAATCTCCGTAGCATCGTGAGAGCCTTATCAATCGTTGCTCAAAGGCTTATGAGATTCCAGAAGGAGCAAGTCGCTCTACGTCACGAGGACACAGTGATCTTTGCTACATGGGACAAGTGGAAAGCTCGGACTACGGTTAGTGTTCGACTGAGAGCGATCGACAGGGATGTTGATTTGAGACAGCGCCTGCCCGCGATCACTTTCGAAAAGAATCGGCTGAAGAGGCTGGGGTGGCAAAGATGGCAGTCGGCCCTTGCTTGGAGGCGGGAAGTAAAGGATGCTACCGCGCCGAGGGAGCGGCGTCTACTCGGTGAGTCGTGATCACACAATACAGAGACGAGTTGATGGTTGCCAAAGAGGACGCTTTCGCGATCTGGAGGGAGGCGTCTCAGCGGAAAGCAGCTATTCGAGCTACGTAAATCGGTCTTGCTTGTAGGGGAGTCCTTAGCTCAATTCAAAGCAGTCGGCTACGAGGTAGATTACGACCAGTCAGCCAGACAATAGAACCGCCTCGTCGTGCTTCGGCAGGAGCTACCTATTCTGCCCCCGTTCCACCGATTGTTCCTCGTCGGTCAACACCGCATGCTCGCGCAACGTCAACCAGACAAGACTTCCGACTTGATGTCCCGCGTGCATCCCATGAAAGGCCTTCCTCAAGCGAGAGCGTGGTCAGCGAACCTGCATACTCGAGATTACGGTCCGAGCTCGAAAGAAGGAGAGGTGGAAGCGAGGAGCCTGAAGTCGAGGGTGCTCGCGGAAGCAGCGACCTATTACGTACGTTGCGAGGGACTCTACCTGGACGGTGACAAGGTTCATATGCATGCAGATGCTCAGGGTTAAAAACCCCCGAAGTATCGCTCTAGGTTTGAGGTAGGGTATTGTCGCGTTGCAAGGTATCAAACATCGGGTACATCGGTCGGCAAGACATCCTTAGTGACCACATCGAAATGACCGGGTCTGCGAATATCAGCGATAGGCAACCTCCTAACGAAAGCTGTACTCACCGATACAACAGCGTCAACGGCATACTCTCCTCCATCGTCTCCTTCCCAAACTCTACCCAATTGATCACCTCCCCAGCATCCTTCACCTCACTCCGATCCAAGTAAGCCACTCTCACACCGACAGTGAGCGCCTCCGCCAGCGCCGTAATCTGGGCGTGATCCGCCTCCTTCCCGCAAGGCTCAACTTCTTGTCGGCAAAAATCGTCGGGTGTCAATGGGAGAAAGGTTGCGGGGGATAGCAGGAAGGGGGAGAAGAGGTCGGTGTGGCTTCGGATGTATGATGATGTGACGAGTCGGAGTGCCTAGTCTGAAGTCAGCTACTAAACCTGATCTGTGGGGAAGCAGACGTACTACGACGATACAGTTTGATCGCTCGGGATCTTGGAGTGATTGAATGAGGGAGTATTCGGAAGGCGTGGGTGTTTTGGGATCTTCAGGTGCGAAGGACTGAACGAGTTCAAGGAAAGGGGCGAGGAACTCCTCATACTGCATAAGCCTCCCCTGTCAGCAAAGGATGAAGTCTTCGCAGACAAAAGCTACATACCAGTTCTGAATCGAAACCTACTTCCTGCATGGCGGGAAGAGCTCGCTGTATGGCATCGAAAGCCAGATTCGCAGCGAGTGGTGGGTCAGGTGAATGTAATACCCGAAGAAGGTATGCTAATGTGAAAGCTACCCTCTGATAAGTTCAGCTCCTTCTTGTATGGAAGGCCTGGCTCACAGCGGTAGAAACAGTCACCATCCCCTCGAGCTCTCCAAACCTGATCCCAGCCATGTTCCTCCAGCCACTCAAGCTTCTTCATCACCTGTACCGACCCTGACCTGTACTCATCCATAATTACGCTAAGCGGTACCGGTGCACTGATCAATGGCTACACTCATCAGTTACAGTACAAAGGGAACTTAGAGGTATTTTGAAGTGGACTAACGCGAGTCAGGACAACCTCAGTATGGTCCATCCCTTCCATCAATCGCATGATCTCCTGATCTGTCAAAGTCGTCAAGTCGGTGTTCTCATCGATTGTCCGAGGAGCAGCTGAGGGTTCAGGCGGACGAGGGGGTTCAGACATCTCGCCGTTCGTTACCGGTTGTACCTCGGCGATAGGGCTCGTCTCATCAACTTTTGGCTTCTTTGCCGAGTTGTGTGGTGGTGAAGCGGAACGAGAGTGCTCCATTGTATTTTGCGCCTTTCTCAGAAGCGGTTTTGGGTACGTACACAACCGCCAAGGAAAGACCATAAAAGCCGCGACTGCTCAAAGTTCCTTTGAGTGGCAAATCCCCGTATGGGTCACGTGGACGAAGCTGAAACATTATATAGTACTCGTAGATCCAATTGTAGCCAGGAAATTAAAGAAATCGTTTTGAGTAGTAGCATCAGCCATGACGACACTGGTGACATTACCGCCGTACCTCGTCGACAGGATACGCTCCGTTGTCAAGTCCGAGGGTGAACTGTTAGATGACATTGGCCAAAACGTGTCGATCGCTCTAGAAGATGCCGCTAAGCGAGGGTCTACCGGATCTCCCCTCTCAACGAGGAAAGAACGAAATGGTGATCTGATGGCGGAGGGCGATAAGGCGGATGAGGAAGAAATTGCACAGAATAACATCGACATGGAGGTGCTGGAAAAGCTGTCCAGATGGGCGATGAGCGATGCTGGAAGTGAGAAACTGAAAGAGAAGAACATGGGTACGCCTTTCTTACAACCCGCCTGTGCCGGTTCGGTATCTCATTGTTCCAGATCCTTCACAGTACTCCCTCGTATCCCTCTTAGCTGGCACACAGATCTACATGCCACCAAAACAGCGTGCCCTACTCATCTCTTCCCAAAATCCAGATCGAGTCAGTCCGCATTCCCTCTGCTCCTCACCCCATCGAACAAAGCTCATCCAGGCTGACTCCGCTCAGCCAAGCCCTTACCTCCCTTCCTACCTTTCTCCTTCGGCGCCATCCCTTTCCAAAGAGTATCGATACGTCTCCAAAAAGCTCTCGGCAGTCTTCAATATCCTCTTTTCAATCTTCGGATCTGCTGCAGCGGTTTACGTCGCTTCCGTCACTGGAGCAGGGTATTCGCGAGAAACAGCGGTTATTCTCGCTATCTTGGCTGGTGTGATTGTTGGGATTGCCGATGGAGTGGTTGTTTGGGTTTATATGGAGAGGTTGGAGAAGGGACGTCGGGAGGCACGGAGGAGGGCGGCTAAGCTTGGGAAGGGGAGTAGGAAGGTGGAGGTGGAGGGGGAAGGAGATGATGGCGTCGGGAACGAGGAGCAGTTGTTTAAGGAGAAGGAGGTGGGCAATGACAGGATGGAAAAGAACATCTCACCAGAGAAGAGAGAAATCAGGCTTAGGCGGCGAGCGCTACGAGACGGTATAGGAAGAGATAAGACCTGAAGCCGAATGGCAGGCAATTTTGTTAAGGAACGCGCCCATGCACTTTTATACGCCTAAGAATGGTCACCAATATCTACATAGCAAGGGAGATACTGCTAATGGTTTCTCCCGTTTCACAATCTCCTGATCTTTTACATTCAATCCGTATTCCCCTATGCCCAAATCCTTCCCCTAATCTTGTATCTTACTCGCCAACTTACTCGGATCCCCAAACTCCTCCTCATGGTTGATAACATAAGTCCTAAATTTGCTCGCAGGGACCTTATGTGCGAAGAGTATGTCCAGCTCCTCAAAGCTCCTCCCTTTCGTCTCTGGGAACCGGAACCACGACCAGATGGCGATGAGGACGAGGAATCCAGCAGGGACGTAGGCTGTCTTTCCCTTGAGATTGGCTTTTGTTGGGTTGAGGAGGTATGGCCCGGCGACGGAGTTGACGATGCTGATTACGTAGTAGGCGTTCCGGGAGAGGGAGAGGGTCTACGAGGGATGTCAGAGGGTACTGAGAGAAGGTCAGGCGGGAGGGGAACTGACCTTCTGACGGAGCTTGGCGGATCCCACTTCACTGCATACGGAGTCAGAATCGGGTAATTTGAAGGCGGGCCACCTCGCGAGCTTACCTGCAGAACACGTAGGGTATGGGGCCAGCCGACCAACCGTAGCAGAAGAACCAAACCATGAGGAGCACAGCTTGCGCCCTGGACATAGTCAGCTAGGTGCTAGCAACAGGTTGGTGAGGGAGAAGTAACCATTTGATCCCGCTCGTCTGGGTGACCGACCCGAGGATCCCGATGAGTAGCATGCAAGGCAGCATAGTAGCGATTCCCGCGAGCCAGATCTGTCTTCGACCGAACTTTGCGAGGAGAGGCATTGAGATCGAAGTCCCAACAAAGGCGAGACCGTAGGTGCCGAGGTTGAGCTTGAAGGCGTCTGCAGTTGCGAGACCGCTAAAATGAAGATATCAGCTTCGCGCCATTCGCATCTGAGTGCGACCTACGCTTGTTCGAAGAAGTAGGCCTGATTACCTTGCATTGCGAAACCAACGAGACCCTGAGCAAGCCAAACGATCACAGCCACCTCCGTCCGTCTGAAGTCAATACCCTTGAAGCAGTCATAGTAGCTCGACCCGAAGTTCAACTCTCGCTCAAGTTGGACAGTATGCTCGATGAGTGCCGCAACCTCGTGATTGTCGACCGAGCCGTCCGACAAGCGGTCTAGTGCATGAACAGCCTTGTTCATCCGCCCTCGTCGTACCAGCCACCATGGGGAATCCGGAGCAAAGAGGATGATGAGGAAGAGTGGGACCGGGAACATCCATTGAAGGGCGAAGGGAATCCGCCAACCCCATTGAGTGGTGTTGCCGACCAGGCCTTCGAGTACACCTGCACCAATGATATGGCCCATCACCCACGCGAGATTGACTGCGACCGGGCCGTAATGGCGAAGTGCAAGAGGAGCCGTCTCGATGGCATAGGAAGCTGTGACAGGTAGTCGATGGTAAGCTCTTCCCCTTGGGAAACATGAAAAAGAAATAAAGTAAGAATATAATTAAAGAATACCCACGTGCGATGGTATTGATCGTCCCCCAGGGCAGACCACACAGGATCTGACCGGCAAGCAGCATCGATCGCGAGGTAGCAGCGAAGGTGAGGGCGATGAACCCGCTGAGAACGATGAAGGCGCCAAGGAGGAGTAGTTTATCTGCGCAACGTTAGAATGATCCCGTCATCTTGAAACAGAGTACTCACGGCCAAACCGGTCAACGAGGAAACCATTCGCGGCGATCCCGATGATGATGCCAACGGATGAACCAAGGGCTTCGAGAGACGTCAACTTCCTTCGCATGGAAGCTGAGCCAGGAGTAGCTTACACAACGCCGATTGCCATTGCGCAGGAAGTTGGTACTTCCCAGTTGCCAGCCTCTCGCCGAACTTCTCTTGGAAGGTGGGATAGGCGTAAAACGATCCTAGCAGAATTGTATCGTATGATTCCATCACAATGGCCTATTATTCCTGTGAGCTATAATCCAGCGAGGAAGAGAATGATGGAACGCACCATCGATACCATAAGCGACCAGAACACAGCCTTCTTGTAGATCTTAACAGCAGCGAGGAAGCCCAAGTTGTGCTCGGCAAGAGCAGCTCGCTGAGCATCGGCAATAGCTGCCGCCGACATTGTCTTCCCGCCGAGCTTCTGCTCGATGGGCTCGACCTCGACGTCCTGCTTCTCCCTTCCGACCAATGACATGGTGACAGATCTCTTCTAGACTGTGTAGGGAAGTTGGTGGTAATAAGAATCGCTTAACCATATTGAGCGTTGTTCGCTCTTTATAAGTATTTATAAGCATGGCGTCGATTGTTCTGTAATGGCGACATCGGGGGCTCCCGGAGAGAATATTGGACATAATCCAAGGAAGAATGAGCCGGTTTTGCCGGTGCTCGAGGGTTTCAGCTGCGAAACCTCTCGAGCTGTTAAGATAGCGAAGAAGCCGATTAATACCGGATCTGTGGGGTCTTTGTGGGGTCTTGGATCTGAGATTGATCAGCTGAGATGGTTACCCCGCTGCTTCGTTTGTGGAGATGGAGACATTCGTGAGCACGGTCGTGAGACCGGGTAAAATAAGGCGGAGGTGGCCGAATTGGAGGTACTGGCAAAAAGGGTGATTGATGTCCGGACTCGCTCCTCCTCAAAATCATCATCAAAATCCCACCTCAGCAGCAACAGGATCACTCGCTACTTTCTCCTAGATCTAGAATAGTCCGTCAATATGTCATCCCGTCCGAACATCGTCTTCATCATGTCGTGAGTGCAATCACCGCTGAATCTCATTCTATTACGAGCAGATTCAGATACATCTATCCTGCCTTCCCTTCATCACCCGACGCTTTCCTCTGTCTCACCATCCCTCTCCACTTCCACTGTTTCGTTCATTGATTACACACGCAGACTGTATCTCCGCCCCTCAAGCCATATTGCCTTGCCGCCTACATATATTCTTGTCCATTTGCTCGACTCCCATAGCCCCCTCCCCCGAGACAGTCAATTGTGATACGACCTTCCGCTGACATGGACCAGGGACGACCACGCGGCGAAGGCAATCAGCTGCTACGGTGCCGGCATCAATCATACCCCCAATCTGGACCGAATAGCCAAACAAGGCATGCTCTTCAACCACTGCTACGTCACAAACTCCATCTGTACCCCATCCCGAGCAACGATCCTCACCGGGACACACAACCACGTCAATTGCGTACACACCCTCGCCTCAAAGATCGATAAGCGATTACCGAACGTCGCTAAGCAGTTGAGGTCGCATGGTGGATACCAGACTGCTATGATTGGGAAGTGGCATTTGGGAGAAGGGAAAGCTCATGAACCGACGGGTTTCGATCATTGGGAGGTCCTTCCTGGACAAGGGCATTATTTCGATCCGGTATTCATTAGCGAGAAAGGGGACTATGAGGGGAAAGGGTATGCGACGGATATCATCACGGACAAGACGATAGACTTCATCGATAAGCGAGATAAATCGAAACCTTTCTTCGTGATGAGTCATCATAAAGCCCCTCACCGATCTTGGGAATGTCACCCGAAACATCGTGAGCATTACAGGGAAGACATCAAGATCCCAGATACATACCATGACGATTACAAGAACCGAGCGAAGGCGGCAGCAGCAGCGAAGATGCGAGTCGAATTGGATATAACTTATTTCGACTTGGGACTGGCACAACCCGATGGAGGTGAGGTTGAAGTTGGGGAATTGATGGCTGCGAAAGAACATCAGATCGCTCATCGAAAGATCCCGATGCCGGAGAATGTGAAGAAGATGAAGTTGATTGATAGTTATACCGGGGAGGTGTTTAGGTTCGAGACGAGGGAGGAGTTGTCGCATTTCAAGTATCAGAGGTATATGAAGCGGTATCTCCGGACGATACAGTGAGTTGGTCTTGTTTATTTCTAACGGATGTGAAGCTGAAGGGGACAGATCGATAGATGATAATGTTGGTCGGCTCCTGGATTACCTAGATAGCGAAGGACTTTCCGAGAACACGATGGTCATCTACACCTCTGATCAAGGCTTCTTCCTCGGGTAAGCTGGAGCCCACTGCCAGATCGTCGCACTTGCTCACACGCGCAGCGAACACGGCTGGTTCGATAAACGATTCATCTACGAAGAATCCTTCCAGATGCCCTTCCTCGTCAAAGGTCCTGGTATCAAGCCCGGCTCAATCTGTAACGATATCATTTCCAACGTCGACTTCGCCCCTACGTGGCTCGAGTTTGCCGGTCTCAGGGTGCCCTCGTATATGCAAGGCGATTCATTCTTGAGGATACTCAAGGGGTCTGCCGGGAAGCAGAAGGAGGATACGGTGGCTTATCATCGGTATTGGATGCATGGGGACGACTTCCATAACGCTTATGTGAGCGGATCTCTTCAGCATTCCGAGGCTTGCTCCAGGCAGAGGCGGAGAGTCTTGGCTGATCTATCTCTATAGGCTCACTATGGGATCCGGGATAAGCGGTACAAACTCATCTTCTGGTACAACGAAGGCTTCGGACTCCCCGGTACCCGTCCAGGAGGCGAAGAACAAGATTGGGAACTCTTCGACTGCGAGAAAGATCCCATGGAGCTGTTCAATATCTGGTCGGATCCTGCTTCGGAGTACAAGGAGGTGAGGGAGAAGATGGTGAGGTTGTTGGAAGGGAAGATGGAGGAGATCGGGGATGATCCGGCTCATCCTGTCGGTTTGCCGGCCGACAAATTGAGGGAGATGTATGGGGAGGGGAAGGGGATTGCCGCGAAGGCGGGACAGCATAATTTGTGAGAGATGCAGAGGACTCGTCTTAAATTTGCCGACCAAAAAGCTCGGGGATCTCCCAGTGCCGTGCTGAGAGGCAGTTGTGAAGCACGAATCTGTTGCGGTATGGCTTGTACACCCTGTGGGGATGCATAGCTCACCCTAAGATGCTTCTTTATACGTCTCTTAGCTAGCCTCCGATCCATCCGTCTCAATCACCGTGAGAGACACGCCCTTTCGTCACCATCGCCGTATGCGTCCTTCGACACCTGTCCGCATTTGTCTGCCTTCCTGTTACATCCTTGGTCCCGCATGGGTGATGAGCCCGATTGCTGCATCCGTAACAGGATCGGCGACCAACAGAAGTAGAGTATCTCCTCTCTGTTTGATCCTCTTCCCTGCCCAGTCGAAGAAGTCTCAGCATCGTCGGAGCGTCGAGACATGCGAACTTGGCCTTCTAGTCCTCCTAGTATCTTGAGCGAGTGGATGAATACGGTCCACCATCCGAGGAGGAGGCCTTGTGAAGATTAATGTGCCAGACCGCGGAAAAAGGAAAGGCATTGACATTTCACGAGTTAACGAACGTCGAGGAAGTGGAAGAGGAGGCAGGTGGAGATTACTGATGAGACCTTGACGAGTGGGACATCTGGGAGGATAATGAGGGCGCTTGAACGGGTACGCCCTACCAAGCTAATAATCAATAGCCACCTCGGATAAAATGCATCCAGCGGGCTAAAATCCTCCAATGCCAAGAGCATGCTGCGCCGTTCATCTGGCTCCTCCATGGTGACGATGTATCCCTGAGCATAGGGAATTGTATCCTTGAATGGTGCAAGCTTGTCGAGCGCCTCCGCGATTTTCAAGCTTGGCCCGGCCAGCAGTGTTGAGCTCCTCGGTCTGGTGGATCGCAATTGCTAGATGTCAGCTGATGGAACGCAAAAAGGCCATACCTTGCAGGATCAAACGACCTGTGTGGTCACTGAAACCATGAGAGATCCTTGAAAATCCAGATACAGTGGGGGCGATTCTCTATGTTCGTGGAAGAGGAGGTATGTTTTGCCTCCTCGTACAGTCCGCCCCGTTGTCCGGTGGGTTGCCGGTTTAATCAGGGGATCCTTGAGCTCTGCCTAAGTCAGTCACAGAGAGATAGGACGAACTTGAAGACGGACCCTTGTTCATGAGCTTATTTAGTGATTCTAGATTGAGCACGACGTCTTGAACATCACCCCGAACGTCGGGCCATGTTGAAGCCCTTGACTGTATCGCCGTCTGCTCCATACTCTCAGCTGAGCCTTGGGAAATGCCTTCTGTTGTTTGTCGAGTACCGTGCGATATGTATCGACCCGAGGACGGACTTTTGGAGCGATGTCGCCAGGAGTACCGGCAGGATATCATCGTGGCGGGAGGAGTTGAAGTTCAGGTAATTCCTGCCAAGCTCAGTATCGAGATCGATCACCAGGGTCAACCTACCTCGTTTTCGTCTTGACAAGCGACACGAAGTATACTACTAATCACGGGTATCTAATAGCAAGATACCTTCCTGGAACATCGGGTGCACGAATGCTGGTCATCTGGGCTCATTTCGCTTCAGCAGGGCTAATCACGATAACAGAACTGAAACTCACCGAAGTTCGAATGTCTGCATCGGCTGGTCAGAGGCCAAAGGGAGGTTTCCTCGCTGATACCCAGAAGCTGATCGGTGTAGATGGCGAAATCCATCAACGCCTGACCGATGTCGCCGATCACGTCATAAATGCGTTCAGCTCTTGGATGACCTGCCTCATCTGCAGCTCCGATAGCGCGCTGGGTAGATGAGGTATTGAGAAGACTACCTTGTAGCCCCGAGGAAGGTCGGGACCGTATGCATCATCGTACCACCTAATATACCCAATCAGCATAAATCGTCGGTGATCACTCATCGTGTGTTGAGCGTTATGGCGCGTGTATCCGGATGATGATGGAAGGGGTCATCGATATTACGCTTGCGTTGGAAGCGCAGTCCTCTGTCCGCCAAGAGTTCGGAGAGGATGCTGTTGCCAAATCTCCGCCATTGCGCTACGTCCCATGCTCTGTCGCCCTCATAACTCATTCTATTCACGACCCAGCTAATTAAGCCAGGCGATCTCCCCGTGAGCTCCCAAGTAGCGTTCCTCGTTGAGTGGCGGCGAAACCTTGTGAACGGCGTGCCATACGACCTTCGGTGGATCGAATATACCGACGTCATCGCTTCGCAAAAAGGAAGATTGTCCTTGCCGATGTAGTAAGCCGCGGTATGCATAACCAGGCTTTCTTTTCGACCCGGATCCCCCGAGCCTGGACGGAAGGCTAGTACCCACCTTCCGACGTTTTTGATATTGTAGACCACCGGGCCATGTTTCCGTAACCCTTATCTGCCGTTCGTGGGTGGTCGTATGCTGTTGAGGTCGATGATGGCGCTTAGGGAATCACGAGCAACGAGACACAGAGCTAGGATGCCCGCCTGGCAATGATAGGGCCAAGAGATGTCTCGGTCGGGGCTGGGAAGCCTTCTTGGCACTTGCGTCCTGTCTGAATCGCTTGCTAACGTACAATCAGCGCATTATAGCCTTTGATCGCTTCACGTACCGTCGCTGTCTCATCGGCTCCAAAGTGAGGACTCTTGCCCTCCGGAACGGCCGAGGCCGGTAGTGGACGAGGGTGCACTTAAAGGAGGTAAAAATGGATAGGCGGGCCTGGACCTCACTATGTTCTTGGCAGGCTGGAAGCCAACCTTCCCGAACCTCTCCTAGCTCCAGTCTGTGTTTTTACAACGCTCAATGATAAGCTTTTTCCCGTCTCAATCGTGACGGCTGACGGCGCTAATCCAAGCGCTTCTCCCATCTTCTGTACCTTTGCGTGCGTCAGCCCGACAGGGTAGTTACAGTATGCAGTTGGACGGAAAGCGGTGCCCAAGTATGAAGCAGAAATGGAAAAACAGGGCTTAAACCGCCTCCAAACGTAAAATGCATGATTCAGATGTGCGTTATATCTCACACGAGGTTCGCTTGATGCTTCATCTCAGCAGATAGGATTCATTCTCAACAAATCCAGATTGGCGAGACTGTCCACCATTGTCTCCAAGACTGGCTACTGCGAAAGAATCAGCGGGATTGAGTGGGGGTGAAGTCCGTGCATATTAGGGTGCTACTAGGGTATTTGTATTATCTCCTTTGCTCTCAGACTCGTTTCTGTGCTTCCTGACGCTTCCTGGCAAGTTTGACCTCACTCTGAGTTGTCTCCTGGCTCCCTACATCTCAAACAAGCGCCCCTTTGCCCTCAGCAGCTCCAGACTGATTTGACTCAGCAGTCTTTGCCACCT
>JAABUH010001444.1_pt1 | contig 26528 bp, 32 predicted proteins | sample 5559121 | NCBI WGS metagenome assembly JAABUH01 (sample SAMN10711871, study PRJNA513364) | rock metagenome | isolation source: Antarctica rocks | place: Antarctica: Victoria Land, Battleship Promontory nord | collected 2015-12-28
GTTGACGACGCTAAGCTGTGCCAATGTTCCCCTAGATCATCGGTGAGGATGGTGTACCCATGACAGTGATATTCACGGAGCTTCATGCTATACCCATACGGGAAGTAGGTCAGTTCCCAGAGGAAGAATGTTGATTACTTGCAGAGCGAAGACATCTCTCGCCGCAAGGTCCTACCGCTCAGTGATGTCCCAGAGTACACTCAAGGTTAATTCCAGATATTATTATGATCATTTCACTCAGCGCTGAGATCATTTTAGCACACCGTGACTCTGGCCGTTATGTTATTGAAGGACAGCTGCCTGACCTTGCTGACACGATCCTTTACTGCTCGTCATCTCGGGTAGTGGCAACATAGTATGCCTCCAACGACGGCCGATCAGCGGACATACTCGGTTCCGAAGAGACCTGCTTTGCTAACATTCGAACTGGACCCAAACACGACAAGGGGCTTGAAATAAATACAGTTCAGCAGAAATGTCCATCAAAGAGGGGAAACACTCGTGGGACAAATTAAGCTAAACCATTAGCTCTCGAACGTGATCGCTGACCGAGACTACAGTGGCTCTGGGATTACATCAGTCTCTCGACCCCTTCAAAACGTTTTGAGTAAACCCGCATACGTTCCTCACCCAAACGTTCCACAGAGGATTAACCTTTCATAGCGAGGACCATCGTCCCAATCATTATCGGACCGGACAAGGAGCCGAAACCCATCTGCGAGACCAAGTATCAGTACCCGGCTGGAGACGTGAACGCGAATGAGGCGGGGAAATGGGGCTTCCGTCAGGTTTTCCCAACGATGAAAAGGGTCATCTTATCGTGATGTAGATCTGGGCGTGACTCAGGACGATCCACATGGCACTACCACGTAGGTGGAATATACCTGTTTCCAGACAACCACTGATTTCTACCGCGACGAGATAGCATTCCACCATGACAGGATCTTGCATTCACCAATCAGGTGAAACTGACCAAAGGAATGACGCTCATGTCAAACCGAACAACAATCAACCAAAGACCCTGGAGTGAGTGAAACTATAACGTTAAGTATTGGGGACGAGCTCGTAACGATGGCTTTTTTTCCTTTCCAGTATGAGCCACCACGTGGACAACTCGATGATCGTCAGGATGGATACTGAGCGGACCATGTCAGACGACGATCTCAACCGCCAAAGGCGAGTCTGAACCGTCATTGTTTCGGGTGACGCTCATACTCGCAGTTCCGAGAATACGACAGGCGCTTCCTCGTTCCAATCCGGGATCTTTCATAAGTCGTTGATGGTGATTCCCATCAGTCTCGAGTATGGCTGAGCAAGACGCGTTGGATCATACACTTACGAAACCTCAACACTTCATTGATGGCCGATGCACGAATTGGAGTCAATCGATCCAGATGGCGAATTCTCTCGGATTATGGGGTCAACCAGGTCCTCTGCCAACACCTTCGTCATCCACAGGACCATCACCTTCAGGATCCTGTCGGTCCGGTCCTGTGTGAGATTGAGCAACAGGCCACCTCACACACAGGCTCGCAATCACCCATCCTTCTCCTAGAAGCTCCAGAAGCTCCGGATTACTCGCTGAAGTCACTGATCCTCATGTCGCATGCAATGTTTGAACACTTGAGCTTTTTTGGCTACTGCACACCCATTCGTCTGCTGTGAGCCGGTGGTTCAGGTCCGATGGCTGACGAGTGTGACGGGTGTGACGGATGTCATGAGTAAGGGTCCCAGTAGGATACAGAAGGTCGACCTGATTTTGATAGGAACATGATGAGGGCATCACGCGGATGGATTCCGTTTGGAATAGAGAGCAGGTGAGAAGCCGATCAATTAGGGTTCACACAATCTTGCATATGATATACATCTAGTGCCCGCCAGCCTTCGACCTGTTCGCAGCTGTTAAGGTAAGCAAAACCCTTTGATCAGGGGGGAGTACCATACCGTATGGGTTCCGTGGGTCATTCGCATTCTCAGGGTCTAATACGACGCGATCAGCAGGAGAGCAAACAGCTCAAGGACGCAGGGAACTCACTTTGCAAAGCCGCATCCTGAACCCTGCTCACTCCATAGAACGTCACGAGCGCGGAGAAGAAGAAGGGCCACATGGGCTTCCAGATCTAGGAGGAGAGCGGAACGGGTCGATATCAACGAAGAGCGCAGACAGCAGCGGAAGGAGACAGGGACGGGAATCCCTCATTAGCTTGATGGTGATGAAAATAGAAATGGGACGAACGGGTGTAGGCCATGCTCGCATCCCGAACATCTTGGCGAAGAGAGCTTGAGGTTTTGATGGGCTACAAGTTGGTTACGCCGATTGAGCATAGAAAGGCAATGGAGCGCTGAGGGGTTCACCTTGGCCGCCAGAAAGTAGATGAATAATAACAATCACCGAGTACGATGAGGTTGCGCTTCCCATCCGTAACAAGGGGGACGGAAGCAATTTTCCGGGATTTCGGCGATTGGGAGGCCCAGGGGGCATCGGGGCTGATTTTGGCAAGACCTTTTCATAGCTCTTTTTGTCTTTCCTCCTCACTTAGTGGCGAGTAGTGCAGTTATGGATGACATGGAGGTGGAGCGTAAGGGGAACCACTTCGCTCGCGCAATGGAGTCATATAAAGCTGGGTTGACCTGTGCCTTCTCCGCTCCCATCGTTGTCATCCAAAGGACCCTTAGTTCATCTTGCTCAATCTTTTGCTGGAATGGGTTGAACAACACCCTTCATGTTGTCATATGTCACGGGGCCCAGTGACTCACCTCCTTGTCCCTCTCAGCTCATCCGCACTTGACGACTGCCTTGTCCCGCCTCCTACCGATCGGGACATCCTGGTGACTTCGTCACGCTCCTTCACGTTGATCGCTGGACGACTATACCTTCCATCATGGAGAAACAGGACGTCAACCGGTTTACCCTCTCCGATAACGAGGACCGTGATGCCCATGCTGGCCCATCTCCATACCCAGTCACTCTCCCCAGCATATATATCCACCCAGCCGTCCAGCCTTCCTATGGGCAGGTCAAACAACCGCAACCACTTCAGCTTTCACACAGTAGACCCATCATGAGCGGGTCATTGCATCTCCTTGCCTTTCAGGTAGGCCGAAAGCAGCCGTACAGAAGCAATCGAGCTGATAAAGCGTAGCCTTCAACCCAGTCTACCGTTGGACGTCCTCACTGCTGTTGTGATTGACGTCGTGGCGGTCTGCTGCCTGATCCTGGTGATCGTCGCTTACTTCCTTCGGCGGGAATTCGGTCATGTCTTACCTCCCCAAGCTTTGTCGCACATGCTGATGCAGACATCAGGTGGGAAATTTACCGCTTCCTCGGTGCCGATTTGCGGAACCGCAAGTACTACTTCCGATTCCAGGTCTTCGAGTGTATCTGCTATTTTAGCGGATTCTTTTGCGCTGGCTTTGGCATTCAGGTGGGTCATTTATACTACATCAAGATTGCACTAGCTGACTTCGACTTAAACAGTTCATTTGGCTCGGTACGCTTCCCTGGAGCGAATTTGCAGGAAGTCACCCGCTGACACCGCTGCAGTGCTTCACAGCACCGACGTTGAATATATCGTCACCTGGATCGCCTTTCCCCTTTCCATTCTTCTGCTTGTCATTGGACGTTTCGCTGCCAAATACGAGAATCGGCCTGCTATGGCCGGCTCTATCGATTAGCTTCCACTTGTCTCGAGCTAATATTTGGTGATCAGGCCGGCTTTCTGATCGGCTTACTCGCAGGATGTGCATACTTCATCTTCAAGCTCGTCCGGATCTGGCAGCACCAGTATACCACCTACGCAGGACTGACGAAATCACTCACAATTTTCAACGCGCTCAGCTTGGTGTCGCTTTTAGCTTGTCTTGTATCCGGTACGGTGGTCTGGGCGGACTTCGGGAAGGGTCTCGAGGAAGCGGGTAGGCCTGATCGGATAGACTTTGGCGTAGAGGGCTGAAGCATATGTGTAGTACTCAGTCAGGCTGGAGCGACGACTTGTCCTCAGTCGTCAATTCATGGCGAACCGGTAGCACTGGGACTCCAGCGGTGGAGAGCGAGATGAATATCGCGCAGAGGAGGATCAGTCAGTATCGACTAGCTGGTTTGTCGATCACTATGTATAGTTACGCATCTTTCGCATCTCTTTTTCTGCTTGACATCCAGAGCCTTAATGATCCTTTCCCATACGTTTTCTTGAGGCGTGTGACTCAATCATCTGGTCCGTTACGCCTTCCAGCTCCGCTACAACTCCTTCTCATCCAGCCTCACCCTACCTTCTTCTTCCTCTCCTCCAAACCAAGCCCATCCCCAAACCCAACCAAACATCCCTCTCAACCATCCCCACCATCCTTCTCCCTGCTTCGTCTCCTTGACTTGATCCTTGACTATATCCGTCCTGACCCACCCATCGATCCCAAGAATCACCAACCCGAAATCACCTTTCTGATCACCAAACGCACTCCTACACATCAAGCTCATCTCGTAGATACTATCGCTCTGTAATGGCTTGTACATAGGTTCGGTGGGAAGTACCTCTTTACCCCTGTACATCGGCACGAAGTCTCGGAACTTGATCGAAACCGTCATCATCGTCGTCATCGTCTTGTTGTCGGTCTTGTTCTTGTTCTTGATCAGACTCAAGTTCCGAGATGATGGGGAAGAAGGTGAAGGTGATTTGAAAGTCGCTTCGTAAGAGAGAGAAGCAGGTTCAGGAGTAGGTGGTGTCTTTGGGTCCTTAGGTGGGGTGGTATTCAATGTCGTCTTGAGGACGAGGGTGAATGTCGAGGGTGTCAAGGAGGAGATGGAAGGAGGAAGAAGAGAGATTGAGGTGAAAGTATCGGGGAGGAGGGAGAGGTGAAATCCTTGATATTCGAGTTCTGGAAGGTGGAGTGGGAGTGGACCGAAGAGATGTCTTTGTGAGGCGAACCCTGCTCCGCCTAGGGTATCGATATCTATCGTCGGGCCATCTTTTCAGCCTTGTAAAAGACGAAGGAGAAGTGAGAGAGGAGAAAAAGCTGGGATGGAGCAGAACTGACCGAGATGACCCCAAAATCTAGCACCAGTCACCGTCTTCGGTTTCTTGTCATCGGCTCTGGAGGAGAGAGACACTTCAACAGGATCGAGGTGCGAGATCGAACTCCCACCGCGAACACGGTCATCCATTGCTGTCCAGGTTGTGAAATGCCATGGCGGGAAGATGCTCTTATCCCCTGGATGAGGGAAGGGTCTCTGAGTCATCGGAGAAGGTGTTTGTTTCAAATTGTGTAGGAAGGGAATAAGAGAACAATTTATCGGAGAGAGTGAGCGGGGGTCAAGAGTTCTACCAACTTGGCTATGCTGTACTCGAGTACTCGGTCTCGGGGGAAGTAATGGATCGTCGGCGATGGCCGCAAGGCCGCATCCGAGATGAAGAAACAGCTTGCCGAACGGGAAAACCCGTCTCGTAGTCAAACTTATTGATGCCTGATAACAAACAAGAAGTTCGGAGGCTCAGACTTGATCTTCAAGCATTGTGACGCGAAGAAAGCGAACTTGAAGGCAGTGATCTGATAGACGAAACTCACTTTGAGCCGGACTTGGTTTCACATCTCAAGCCTTCATGTCGTATATGCACCCGCAGTATCATCTTCATCTCGCCATGTACCACTTCACCAACTCATCCGCAACAGTCACTGACTTTCCCCTTCGTTTGTAACGTGAAATGAGATCGTCATAGTGAAAGTGAACGCTGAACTCACCTCAACAGCCCTCCTCACACCTTCCTCCTGAGTGATATCCGGTCTATTACCCAAACCGATCTTCGCCTTCGCCGATGCCCGCAAAGCATCTCAGTCCAAGAAGTTCATCATAACCAATACCTCCGCCAACCCTTCCCCATCCCTCTCAGTCGCTCCAGTCTGCCGATAAAAGTCCATTATGCAACATCCTCTCACCTTCTCACCACTGGCTAACCGCTCCAATATCCATCTCATCAACCTGGTATTGATCCCGTACACTCCTAGACCGTAATCTGGCCAGCCGAAACCTTTTGCTATGATTGTCGGGAGGGAGAGGGGGAAGTAAGAGGCTGAGGTATAGGAGAGCGTGAAGGGGTTGGGATATTTGGTGGACGAGATGGTTGGGATGAGGTGTTTTACGATCTTGCCTTCGTTCAGCTCCATCACGTCCGCCGACCAATGGTGACTCACCGTGTCGAACTTCTCTGGGATCTCGAGGAATGTCTTCACTCGATACCTGCGCTCCATCAGGCTCACTGTATATATAATACTGCTGCAGTGGACATACCAGTCCTGTGTCCGTACCCTTGTACCTCCACAAACCCATTCAAACCCCTCCCGCCGACTATCCGGCCAAGTACTTGGATGAATCCCCATCCCTTCCGGCCATTCGTCCTCATCCTGCCTCTCAAACCTCGTCAACAATATCCCTCTTCCCCTCACTTCCCCAAGAGTAGGTATTCGCTCTTCGAGAAACCAGCGAGATAGGTACGGCTTAAATGCTTCGTAAATGCGGCAAGAGAAGTGCGGGTGGAAAGGGGGGATCTCTTCCTTGATAGACAGGATAAGGGTTTCGGTAGGGTGAGTAGTCAAGAAGAGATGAAGGGTGTCGAGGAGGGCTCGAAGGTTGGAACGCTGAGGTCGGGGTCCGTGGTACACTGCGAAAGCGCGCTTCAGCTGCATACGAGATGCCAGCAAGGCGCGAGGCGGACTGAGTAGTTCATCGCCCACTACTCGGAGCCGGACATCGAGATAGCGCACCCCTGCCTAATGTTAGTATCGACTACTCGACCGTTAGGATCGTTGCTGACCGCCGAGGACTTGCTGTAAGATTGGCGTGGAAGGCTGCTGACATTGCGATATCGGAACTACCTTGGTCAACCTGGGAGGTCTGAATGACAGAGAGCCGCTCACATCCGTATAACGCGCATGATTCGTGTGTACCGGGTAAGCTGATCTCGCCTAGAGGCGTCTCGTTCGAGATCCGACAGAGGAAGTCGGAGGTACCTGGGGTCTGGTAGATGATGATGATCGACGTCTGCTCATTCTATTTGCTACTCAGCTAGTTCCCATACAACCCTTGGTGGGACCGACCAGAACGCGATACGCCCTGAACTCCTCCTCATTCTGCTGTACTCTCAATCGCTCCCATCCACGACGCCTGGCTCTCCTTGCCGGCGTAATCCTCAGCTCGAGGCTGTAGGAACGTTTCTCGTTGTTCGGTAGCGTCCATGAGATTATCAGACGCCCTGCGAGGCAGTCGTTGGAAAAGTCCAAGCGGCTCCATCCCCGTTCATTGTTGCTGATGCTGCACTCGGCAGCGATATCAATCGGGACCCGGCTTGAGGAAGTAGAGCCGCTCGAGGATACGCTGAGTATCGTGATGCCTCTTGTAACTATCCGCATGAGATAGGTAAAATACCTTGTTGGACTATGATACCTCAAGGTATCCGGAGGTCAAAAATCCGCCCACATCTCGAGCGGAGGTATTCGGCGGAAGTCCGATAAGAGAGCATACGTTGATGCCGTGCCGTTACTCCGTTGTTGATGTGGGACTACCCAGAAAAGCATCAGGTCTTCCTATTGCTGCTCTCGCTTGTACCCGATATCGTGCAAAGAAGTACCATGTCATGGCTAGACCGAGCAGTCCTTCGCGCTAGGCGACATGGGAAACCGCGATTTGGAGCCTATCAATCGACACAAGCTCCTTCACCTCGACAACAGCTGCTCACACTTCGACAGCTGGACCAGCTGGTCACTTCTATCGGCGGTGAGTGCGGTTCATGAAGCTGCACACGCTCGTATGCCTTCGTTTGCTACTCATCAAGCTTTGGTTCCAGCAGCTTCGTCTCCTACCGCTTCTCACCCCTCACCCTTATCCATGCGATCTCTCCCAACCCCCTGGCTATCGTCTCAAACACCTGATCTGGCCTCGCCGCTTTCGTCAACATCCGAGCCCTCCTCACGGTATTCCACCAGCTCATATTACATCTCCGAAGAGCTCGCCCGGCCTAAGCATATGAGCGAGAGCTATACGAGCTTCGACTTACCCCTCAAGAGCGATAGAGCCTTACTCGAGCGGTATGTCAATACCTCTGGCGGGTTCAGTGAGTTCGCCCCACCAATTGAGAACGATACTGAATGTAAGCCATAGGGATGGGGAGGCTGCTCGAACGTTCGTTTCCCGATCGAGGTTAGAATCTAGCTGAGACCTGCTCGCAGATCTAGATTCCCTAGCCGGAGCAGTATCTTACCGCCATTGCCTCCCCACACCATTCTCAGACGCAGGTAGCAGCAGTGTTCCACTCGCATTCCACGAAGCTTCAGCTCGAGCGGGGATGTACCTCGCCACAGCCAGCGTAGACCGTCTTGACATGTTCGGTCGTCTCAACCGGGATCATATCCGGTTAGTCCACCTTCTGTCGCTCTCATCCTCGGGCATTCCTTCCTCTTCAGCTAATATGATCAGAGATCTACGGTTCTCAGGCTTCGTCGCATGGACCGGAAACTCGAGTATGGAAGTCGTCGTGAAGATGTCCGCTTCGAGTTCGGATCCCAAAGAAGAGGATAGGTGGAAGACCTTGATGCTTGGGAGATTCGCGATGGTCTGCCGGGATGCGAGGACGCATAAGGCTAGGAAGGTTCCTGGATTGATTGTTGAGACTGAGGAGGAGAAAGCTCTTTGGGATATCGGGGAGGGTGAGTCGCATAAAGTACTCACCATACAAGGAGAGTAGACTGATGGAGGGGTCAGAGCATAAGAGGCGGAAGATGGAGGACTCCAGGATGGCTCTGGATAAGGTCCCGGTGAGCGGGGACAGGGGCGCGATAGTCTAAGCTGATACGTCGACAGCCGTCGTCGGAAGAGGCAAAGGGATTGCATGATCTTATGCTGCAGGTCGTTGATCAGGATGTGAGGGAGATTGAAGGGGAGAAGGTGGTCCACATGCGGGATACAGAGGTTTGGTCTCGGTTCCAGTCGTTGACAATCGTGCTGATAAAAACACCACAAAGATCGGTACGGTCCAGCTCATGTTTCCTCAAGATCGCAATCTCCACGGCAACGGTAAGGTAGGCTCTGTGATTGGAGCTTCCACTAACATTCATGGCTAGTTTTCGGTGGGATCCTGATGCGCTTGGCTTTTGAGCTGTGTTTCACCAACGCCGCGATCTTCGCCTCAAAACCGATGCGGTTCCTCTCCCTCGATCAGATCACTTTTCGATTGCCCGTACCAATAGGAGCAGTGCTTCGACTCTCATCGAAAGTTGTACATACCACCCAACCATTCGATGGACCTGATGGAGAAGCGAAAGCACACATCATGGTCCGAGCCGAGGTCGAAGAGGTCGAGACAGGCGTGAGTTTGACGGAAACCCAAATAAAGTAGGTAAGATGCTGATTGATCTCAGTTGTGCCGAGTGACAAACACCTTCTTCTTCACCATGGCGATGGAGGATCACTCACCCATCGGACATACTGTCGTTCCCTCAACCTACGCAGAAGCGATGCATTACCTCGAGGGACAGCGGAGGCTTGTGACCGGGGATGAGATGCGGAGATTATACCAAGTCGGGATGTGATGACTCGCCTATCTCACGCTTCTCCTAATTCCTGACAGCGAAAGGGATGTCCTGGGGTGTTTCATGTAAACATGTGTTCCCGGTTTGCCCATCCATAAGACCGTTTCTTCATTCAGAAGGGATAGACTTCGACGCCACAGAGTTTTACCCCCGCGCGTTCTTCCGGAGGTGGGCGAGGTCCGGACAAGGGGTGTTTCATCTTTTGGCTCAAATAATGACGAGCTATCGAATGATCTCATCGGACGTCGCTTTCTTAGCTTCTTATAATTGAACCGAGCTGGGTCTCGAGAGGGACTTCATGCTGCTGGTCAGTGATCACCACATCATAACGAAAGAGACGGAAGAACAACGCGAAAGAGGTTGGAGCAAAAGGAGTCTGTGTACCTTCCTTTTTGGGATTTTGATTGGACGGACAAACAGCATTCCCTCTCTTTTGCCTGGGGCAACATCGGTCGGTCGGACTACGCTTGACGACCCTGCCACCGACATCGACACTACTGAGACGACCCCACCGATCAAATTCCTTTCCTATCGCCGATCACCCAATTGTAGTTTTCCTACACCACCAACTTCCTTTCAACCCTACTCTCAATTCGGCGGATCAGCGATAACAAGATTTCTTTGTTCTGAGTGTTTGGCTCAAGGTTGGGTGGCTCTAGCCGATCATGGCGGTCACGTCGCCAACCTTAGCCTCACCAGGCTTGTCACTGCTGGAATGGGATGAAGCAGCGGTTCAATCGTGGATGGGTCACCTCTCTTTGCGACAATATGAGAATCTCATCTATGGTGCGCCTTCTCACTCCATCTTACTCACACTGCCTCTGACTTCAGTCTCGGCTGATGGGTAACAGAGCATGGGATCACCGGCGATGTCCTCTCGGCGATGGACCACGCTTCTCTTCAAGATCTGGGCGTGACGAGCGTTGGACACCGATTGAACCTGCTACGAGCGGTTTGGGAGTTGAAGCGCCGTCAGGGGATACCTATTGGGGAGGATGAATGGCGACCCCAAGGTGTGTGGCCATATTCCTTCCATTGGTCAATACTTACGATTACCAGAGATGACGCCGGAACGACCGGGTCAGAGTCAGTCTGCAACGGTAGATCGGCTATGGGATCTCATCCTGGAGCAACGCATATCTTACCTATTGATCGGATGCCTCGTGGCTGATCATCGTTTGGATAGATGAGCGGCTGAGATACCTCGAACGACATGTGTCCAGCCTCGTCGTCACCCTGGAAGATAACGGTATCATCGCACCTGTTTCGACCTCGCCTGAACGGGAGGAGAAGCTGAATGGCGTTTCTGGCGCGGAGAAGTACAGTGGCGTGAGGGATGGGTCGAGGCGGAGGGACTTCAATGGCAGGGGAAGTGATGGAGAAGACAACGAAGCAGTGAGTAAAGGGGTGTGATTTTTGCTGGATGAGCGTTGACCAGACAAAGGGACCAAGCAGGACGCAGAAACGGGCTTCGCAGCTCGTCCCCTCTTCTCTCGCTTCCTCCACGACCTCACAAGCCCCTCTCACCTCCGACTCTGTTACCTTTCATGACAGCTTTACTCCTACTACAGCCAGCGCGCAATACCCCTTCGACTCGCCAAACGGGAGAATCGACACCGGTCCCCCACCTGCGAAACCTACAGCTGTTCGACCTCCTCCAGTCGCACGTCTTATGTCGAGCGACTCTTTACTCGGTGCTGTCAGTGTCAGCCCGCAGTCTGGACCTGGTTCGGCACCTGCGTCGACACTCCCCACGTCCCTTCAACCCGGATCATCCAGCTCGACTAGACTACCTCAATCCCTCGCTTCCTCATCTACCTCGTCTCTTGGTATCAGTCTGAGTACTTCCTCAGTCCAAGCGTCTTCTTCGACCGGACCATCCGAGAAGGAGCGATCAAGAGCGAAAGATGCTGCACATAGCGCTGCGAAATCATTCCGGGTCACCCTTGAAGATCCGTGCTGGAAGGTCCTACCTGCTGCGCTGAAGAAATACAAGATCAACGATGATTGGAAGATGTATGCTTTGTTTATCTGTTTCGGCAATACCGGTGCGTTGGGTTCGCTCTGGACAGCTTGAAGAAGCTGACGAGAGGTAAAGAGCGATGTCTGAGCTATGACGAGAAGCCACTGTTACTATTTCAGAAGCTGAAAGAGTCCGGTCAACGGCCCGTCTTCATGCTTCGACATATAGTCTGTTTTTGCTTTCGTTCTATGATTGAAATCTGACGAGATACAGCGTGACATCAAATCACCGATCGCCGTTGCTCAGCAAAAACAAGCTACCAAGCTCGGTTTGCCAGCGAACACGACAGCCGATGTCCTACCCAAAATCAAGCCAAGCACAGATACCTCGATTTCACCGACTAAAGCAGGAAGTAGTAACCTTCAACCCGCTCGGTCAGGCGAAGAAGGGCAGACGCCGAATGGAGGGACTTTCCCCGAATTGCCTAGTCCTGGATTGAGAGAAGCTGATGGTTCGAGAAGCGCAGGTGTCGCTAGGACTTTGGTTGATAAGGAGGGGAATGTGACGAATGTCACCTATGCTGTGGCGATCTACCCGTATGTACTGCTGATCATGCCGAGTGACGAGCTAAGTAAAACAGGTACATCGCTGATCGGCAAGACGAGTTCGATGTCGCCGTGTAAGAGGATCTTTTCGATGAGACGTCCCTGTCATTGCTGACTTTTGAACAGCGGTGCGACCTTTGTCATCCTGTCCAAGGCGAAAGGTTGGTACATCGTACAAAAAGATCCGGACGGGCTGGGCAACATCGTCCCCGACCAATCCAAGTCCGGCTGGGTTCCTGCTGGTATGTCGTTCACCTATCTGTTTTTTCGGCTAGTGCTCATGACCGCTAGGATGTTTGCTGGAGACATCTTCACCCATATCAGCAGTGACGCCGGCAGCTGTAAGCGAGTATCCCGGCCTTTCGCCCTTACCGCCATCCGCGATCATGTCGAGTTCGTATCCTGGAGTCGTACTCATGGACTACGAGGCGAAGGGCGGGGACGAGCTGACCTTGAAGGAGGGCGAGAGAGTCAAGGTATACAAGAAGTACTGTCACTGGTGAGTTCTTGATACTTGCTTTCTGTAGAATACTGACTTCGCCTTTTTGGAGGAGCTATACGTGAGCCTCGCACTGAACAGTGAAGTAAATTCCTGGTGCTGATGTATGGCCCTGGTAGGATCAAGCAGGGTACAGGTGAAAGGGGCTGGGTTCCAGCGTGGTTCATCGGCAAGCTGGGTTCAGGCGGAGGAAGTGGGACAGAGTCTCAGCCTTCGTTAGCGGCGACACCGACTGATCCGGCGCTGCACGGTCTCCACTCTGCGATAGGAGCTGGAAGAGAGGAGGAGGACAGGATCATCGAGGGGTACGGCGTTGATCGCTGAGGTATTCTGATCTGTAAACGAAAGAGATATCGAAAGGAAGGATGCTGTCATCTCGATGATAATCTTGTGAGCTACATTAGCCTCGAAGAGTCTCTATGCACCGTGAGCTGGTGTACTATCAGGAGACTCGATGGTAAAAGCATCATCAGTTATTCCCCATGTAGTCATCCAGCGTAGGTCCCGCCACGGGCAGTAGCGCAATCAGCTAAAAGCAATCTTGCCCGATGGTGTCGTCGAGACGATGGCTGACGAAAGACTGAACCGACCTAAGTAATGAGAACTAGGTAGCGTTACTGAAGTAGGCGAGTACGGCGCTGTAATTGGCAAGTGTACTGGGAATGACAGAGGAATGTCCATTTGACAGAGGGGGACAATAGGCCTGTCCAAGGTACTCCATGCTTCCCGTCCAGGTACTCCCGTCCTAGCCACTCGGTAAATACACGACACAGGGTCGGAAAGCCTTCAATATCATGACGAGGAAAGCGACCGTACGCATCAGATTTCATCCCCGAATAAAGGAAGTATGAAGCTCAGATGCGTCCTTTCAGTCAGTGGCAAATCGCTCAAGCGAGGTCCTCATCAGGTGCTCAAGGATCTCAACAAGGTAAAGGGGAGACACTTAACTTGAGCTTGGGTCTCAATCGCTTACCGCAAGCTTCCGAATCAAGCTTAAAGATTGAGTGAGCCTACCACTAGAATGCAATGATGCCATGTACAGGCAAAGAACAATTCGTCTCAGACAAGTATCTCTGGGGCAAGTCTTTCTTCCGACCACATGACTTGGACTGATGGAGGAGATCCGCGAGATATCGCAAAGGCGGAAGGACATATGGGACCGTTTCACTTCCTCGCTGCCAGACTTGGATAATTCCCCAACTGCTATTTCCTGCTCGAGCTCAAGCCGTCGTCGATCTTAGTCTTGCTCAAATCAATACCACTCAAAGAACAATCGTAGGTATAACGATAGCATCTGTGACAGTATTTGATGATCTGAGTATTGGGATGGAATTTCACGTTCCGATCAGTCTGTTTCAGTGACTTCCTTGTGTACCTTGTACATTCCAGGTTGTTTCGATCGGCGGTTGTGGACGGGATCGGGACCCAGTCAGGACCTGCTTTGGTGGGTTTCTTGAGGGGTTTGATCTCTTTGCGTTTGATTCCTTCTGGTCGGATGGGTGACTTGTATTGAGATGAGCGAGAAGTAAGAATCGTATTGGACTGGGCAATGCTGGCTGTGTTTGAATCGAGGGTCGGGGAACTGCGGGATGAATTGATCGAATACTTGGGGTTCGCGCTCTCGTCCTGCCGTCGGGAGTTCCTCGCTTCCGACGACAACAGCAGTGATCGCGATACGGTGCTGCTTCCGGTACCGATGTCAAGCGAGGAGCTCGACAATGTTGGCGGGGCGTTCAGGTAAGGTAGATAAGGTACTGGTGTCTGTCTCTTTGTTGACAATGCAGTAGAAATGTTGCTGTCAATGAAGCAGTAGTCGGTGTTGAGGTTGGTAAATGTAACGAAAGGTCAAGATCTGCGAGCCAACATGTCCCTTGATTGACATCGAGTGTCCCTGTCCCAATCCGAGAGCGATGGGGAATGTTGGAGCCAGGAGAGGGGCGAGGCTGTAGTCTGGGGAAAAGTGAGAGAAGGATTGTTTCACGGTCCGAAATGTGAGTTAAATATACGGAAGCTAGTGGATCTGCACTCACGGAGTTTCCTTGCGGTATACATGAGCTAACGGGAGGTTGATGTGAGGAGTATTGGGAGTAGTCGGTGTTGTGAAAATCATGGTAAGAAATGCGATCAGTCAATTTCGTTCGATAATGAAACGCTGCCGAGGAGGAAGGACCAAAGGAAGGCGTTAACAATGTGCTTCCACCTTGATCGCACGAATTAGGGGGCGACACTGCGAACACGGACGGTAAAATTTTGGTAAGACGGTCTGCACGCAACTACATACCTTTACTGCAGATCTGCACATGATATCCCCTCGAAGATCTCAGGCTAATCTGTTGGGATATAACGCAAGGTGTATAGACACGTCATTGATAGGCAGAAGAAACGTTTCCTATGAGTAGACGTAGTCCAGCTGGCTCCTCGAGATGAACGCCTCTAGGTATAGAAACAGGATCTGGTGATGTCCAGACTTAATTGACTGCCGTCGTTCAAGTTTCCCTTATTTTCACGGTCAGTCTCACGTCCGGCCGGCCGAAGTTGGTGTTTCACTCGAATTACGTAATATGGCTCTTTCCCGGAATATGGTAAGGGGGTAACGAGAAATTCAACTGACTGTGTCGCTTCTCATCCTCACCCACTTTAAGCGGCAATGCTTGGGCAATGCGGAACCATCATATAGCTCTCGCAGGGTTACAAGCTGGATGCCGAAGATTGCTCGCTCGGCCTTCACCCGATCACAGAAGAAAATGCTTTCCCTTTATCCCTTCCCGACCTGCGTCTTCACCTCCCCTTAAACCTCGCCCACCACTCTTTCCCTTCCTCCTCTCAACGACCAGTCTCACGCCTGCGGATCCAACGTCTATCATCCTCAGTGCCGAACCGGATTCTATCTTCTCCCCGCTTTCCCACTTTCTCCTCGACCATCCAATCTATTCTTACGGGGCCACAATCGTCTTCATCACCATCGTCCTCCGGACCGCATTCAGCTTACCAGCCGTCTTCTGGGCAAGGAATCGAGCTTTGCGAGCAAAATCTATAGTGCTTCCCGAGATGAAGAACATAAATCGAGAGTTGGCTATAAAGTTGGTTCCGGAATGCAGGAGGAAAAATTTGGGGTATGATGTATATAGGGCTGAGCTCAAACGGCAGGTCAGTCGAGGGGCATGTCCTCCCCTCCGCTCCAGAGTGAGACGATCCTGACAACGATTATCGGTTGTAGCTGGCGATCCGGCTTTTCGCATTACACAGGAAATACCACACACATCCGCTCATGACGATCTTCGGCCCAATCGCAATCAACCTCCCAATCCTCATCATCTTCTCCTTGACCATCCGGCATGCCTTGCAGGTGCCAGGGGACGGGATGGTACATGAGGGTTTCGCTTGGATCAAAGATCTACGTGAAGGGGATCTCTTGCTGGCGGGGCTTGGTGGTGCCTTGGCGATGACCAATGCTGAGCTGATGAGCCCGAAGACGCGGCCGTCGGACAAGACTGTAGAGGTCGAGCCGGACAAGGAGGAGGACTCATTCGGGCGGGGCGAACATGGGGCCAAGGTTGAGGAACCTACGGATTCACCGAATGCAACGAAGAAGAAAGTATCGCACATGATACCGCCCCCTTCGTCGATTCGACAAGCGAAATCCTCTGGATTCACTAGAAGATCCCTATCAAACCCCACTTCCCTTCCTGACAAACCAATCGATCACCTCTCAAACCCCAAGACGAATCCTCCACCCAAACTCCCTCCCCGACAAAGATCCCTACCACTCCCGGCCAAAATACCATCAACCGGCTCAAAGCCCCCTCCAGAACTAGTCAGCATCGATCCAGCCGGCTTCTGGTCTCGGCTCCTCAAGGGGGATCGGCTCAACTTGATTGTGATCAACGCTTTAAGAGGCGGAGCTTTGCTTCTGTTCTTCTTCGGACCTTTGATTCCTAGCGTGAGCAATCTAGCTTCATAATTCGCTGTTTTCGCTGATCTGGTTGCTATGGGTCAGGGGGTCGTCTTGTATTGGGTGACGTCGCTAGCTTATGGTTTGGTACAGAATCTTTCGTTCATGGCTTCGGACAGGCGGAAGAAGCGATTACAGAGCATCATCGCACCTTCGAATACACATCAAAGCCTATGAGATGCTTTGATGCATGCAAACATTGAGTTTTACTACTGCACTTGGCGTATGCTGTGGTCCACCTTTCTCCGCTTCATGCTTTTCTTATGCTTAGTCCCCCGAACGCATTTTCATGTTTAGTCTTTCTCTTCGGGTTGACTTCGACTTCTGCTCGCCCCGCTCGCCCCGCTCGACTACGGCCTCTCCGTCTCCCCCATCTCAACCGTATCCTTATGCCTCCTCCACTTCGTAACCCCATCCACAACATCCAAAACCCTCCTCTCATAGAAAATATGACAACCAGGCTTAAACACATCCGGTAAACCAACCTTCTTCCCACCTTCCGTCCCTTTCCCATGAGAATGATCCCCTTCATCACCTTTATGTTGGGTCTCCTTATGGAATTTTGACATCTCTCCTTCGGTACGTGCGAATTCGAAATTAGGTGGGAAGGCCATGATCATGTTGTTGCCTTCGTCGAAGAGTGGGGAACCGCAGGCTCGGCAAGAGGTTTTACGAGGGAGTGGTGTTGGTGTTGGGGAGAGTGGGTGAACTTCGCCGTGGGCACTGGAGTCACGCCATCAGTTTCAGCGAAGCTCGGAAGTGACTGAAGGTTGGAATTGTTTGCAGACCAAAAAAAGCTGGGGGACCCAGCGGAGGGGAGAATGCCGACAAACCTGAGGAAACCGAGCCATTCGGAATCGGAATCGAGACGGACACTATCTTTCTTGAATATCGCGGAGTGCTGGAACGGGGCGGCTAGAGTAGCAATGGTCAATTCCGCTCACACGACGAACAAATAGCTCCTGTCAAGCTGTCTCTGCGTGAGGACATGACGACCCACCATGCAATCGCTGACAATCCTCGCAGTGACAGATCTTCGTCTGTAACGGATGACTATCATACACAAACGCGGCTTCATCCTCGTCAGCATTATTGTCAACTTTTCTGTGCCTCTTTGTGTCCGAAGTCAATGTGGAACATCGACCCACTCTTCCCACACCAACAACTCTCCCTCCACTTCGTCTTCCAACCTTCCCAACTCTTCCCAACCTGAAATGGACTCTTGGCCAACCAATCCTCATCCTCATTCTCCTTGTCATCCCCATTCTCATCCTTGCCCTTTTTCTTCTGCTCGGATTTGGGCGTTCGGTCGTCCTCTGCGTTTTTGGTGTCGGCTTTGGAATGATCACGATCGGATCGGACTCGTTTGGCTTGGGGGCGGGAGGTGAATTCGTCGTCGGACATGGCGCTAGGGGATCTACTCGGGTGGGAAGGCCTTGTGAAGGGTTATCAGAAAGGTTGAGATGGGGTCGGTGAGCTGGGAGAAGATAGTAGGGAAGTATCGAAATGCGGATGATTTCTGCTGGTTGAACTAGAGATCGGTGCTTTGTGATTAGGAATCTAATACGTAATCAGAAGCTTACGAAATGTTTCCAGCACAAGTTATCTTCTGACGCTCTAGAATGTTGTGAAAGCTCAGCTCGCTCCCATTGGCGATTCCGTCATGAGTACCCTCTCATCCGACGACATCACCCGCCTAGCCCAAGATCTCATCTGTCAAGTCGCTTATGCCTTCTATGATACGCCGTATATATTGTTGCTCAAGCTTCTTATCCAGTTCTCAGTGTATGTCTGACAACTTACCGCCTGGGAAAGACTGACGGGAGAACAAGCGCGAATGAGAAAGCCTTAGCTGATCTCGTTGGGATCTCGCCAAACGATTTGAGGCGATACATGGGGATTTTACAGGTCCACCGTCTCGTCAAGCGGTTTGTCTACCTGTCTTCCTCACTCAACCTTTCGGAGTACTGAACCGTCGGTCGTAGGTATGTGAACAAAGAGAAACAACCGATGCCAAGCTGGCAAGCCCGGCCTGTTCGAGGGGAGATCCTCCCGGATCAAGGATTACGATTGAAGGAGGTTCACTATTGGTACCTCGATTATCGAGAATTCGCCAATGTCGTCAAGTATAGATTGGCGATGATGCGTAGAGGGATTGATGAGCGTATCAAGCAGGTCAGCGTTACTTTTCTTCACTACATTTACCTTGACTAAGCTGAGGGATTGCAGGTCAGCCTGCCCACTCCCTTCTCACTCGCGCCCCATCTGTCTTTTGAATCTCAGCTGAAGTAATCGCTTACGCTAGGAAGTCGGTCACAGAGGATATATCTGTCCAAACTGCGGACGAACCTACGACCCCCTCTCAATCTCCTCCCTCTTCTCCCCTCAACTAAACACATTCATCTGCGAAACATGTTCCTCCGAATTGACAGAGCATGACCCTGGGACCGACCCTTCTCTCGCTGGGAGTCAAGATAGGATGGGTCGGTTCAACCTCGCCACCGCGCCTATACGAGATGCGTTGAAAGCTGTCGAAGGGGTTATGCTGCCTAGTGTGAATGTCTTGGCTTGGATCGCACAGAATGTCAAGAGTTACGCGGTTGTGGAGGATGGGGATGGAGTTGGGGGAGAGAAGAAGAGGTTTCAGGTGGTGCTTGGTGGTGAGGGGGATGAGGGAGAGAGATTGGAGAGGGAACGTTTGGTCGAAGCTCAGAGGTGGGTCATATCTTTTGCGTGCTTTCTGTTCTACCATTGGATACTGCGAGGGAGGGTGGTTCAAGCTGATCGGAAGGATTAGGAAGGAGAACGCTCTACCGATCTGGCATACACATTCAACAGTCATCGGGACAGCTACTGCCCTGGGACTCAAAGGCGATCCTCGTGATGGGTTGGGAATGAATGGTGGGCAAAGGTCAAACGCGCATGGGAAAGAAGCGGAAGATGCGTTGTTGGCGGAACATTATGCGAGTTTGGTGGAGGATAGCAAGCCGAGTATCGCGGTGAAGCGGGAACCTGGAGTCGAGGAGGATGACGTGGATATGGAGGAAATGGAGAATGTTGAAGCGGAGGAGCCGATGGCCAAGACAGCTACAACGGCTGGGATGGGTGGCAAGATGGTGATGGGTGGGTAATTTGGCGGTTTCCAAGTTGAGACGCTGATGTCAGCAGTCGCTGGTGTACAAAAGGCACTGGACGAAGTGACCGACGAAGATCAAGAGCTGATGACAACGGACGAGTATCAAGTTTGTCCTTGCACCGGGTTAGCAAAACCAACTGATGATACTTCAGGCATATTACGAAGCGATGGCAGACGCATGAAGAGACAGCACGACCAGTATCAAACATACATAACCAGCATCAAACATACATAACCAGCATCAAACATACATAACCAGCATCAAACATACATAACCAGCATCAAACATACATAACCAGCATCAAACATACATAACCAGCATCGCCCAATCAGCATTTCCATTTCCATTTGTAAGTCTGCATTGCCTCATCATGGTTTCCTGTATGCATCATTGCGCTACGATCCCATGATCCCCACACCAACCGATACCCCGAGACTCCCCGCAACAAGCTGAGCCTCGACTACCTTCCTCCTCTCCACAGCTGCCATCCTCTCCGCTTCGGCATCCGCTAGGACCGCCGCAGCGTGTCTTGCCGCGCTCTGAGCTCGAAGTGTATTCTGCTGGAGGGCTGACATAGCTTTGTGATGATTTGCCAGCTGCTCTCCATCAGCATCTATCCCGGAACGTGAGGTACCAAGGACGAAAAAGACATACCTGAGTCTCCCAACCGGCTCCGAAGTGAGATACTTCCAATGTTGGCAACTCAGCCATGATCCGAGACTCCAATTCCCTTGCCTTGAGCTGCGTAATCTCAGCCTCATTAAATCTTGGTTTCTCCTCTTCCACCCTCTCGTCCTTCACCGGGGTCTGGATCCTCTGAGGTACATCCGAGTTCTGCCGACCTAGAGGGTATGGCTGCTCCACCTTGACTATAGGATCTGGATTTTGGATTTGCCGAACTGAAGCAGAAGCGTACGAGTTCTCAGACTTGACTACCGTCTCTGAAGTTTTCCGTCCCATTGTATATGGGTTGACAGAGATTTCGGACGGACCGGTCGGTGCTGAAGGTGAGATGAGGGATTTCCTTTCCGACCATGATAATCTTGGTGTTCCACCTCCAGCCGAAACAGGTGGAGCCGGAACACGTGCATACGGGTTGGGAATTTCCACACTAGGCGATGACACGAGCTCCTCTTTGACAATAATAGGCTGGACATAGGTATTCGGTCTCGGTCGAAAGGGTAACGCTGCAGTCCCGGTTAAAGCGCGAGGACCGGTAGGTATAGCCACTGCTTTCGGCCCTGTTGGAAGGGATTTCGAGAGTGGAGATTCTCGCTTGAGTGGTTCGAGGAGTGTTTGACGAGATGCGGGGGAGGAGGAAGGAGCGCGAGAACGTTTTTCGGGGGAATGAAAGCGGGATGATCTGGATCTTGACGATATTGACGAGGGGGACGGGGAACGAGGTAGAGGTCGAGTAGGGTGAGGGGAACGTGATCGACCTGGGTGATCCCATTGTCGGTCTCTATACCCTCTAGGAGAGGGACTTCGGCGGCGAAGAGGTGGAGGTGGAGGTGAAGGGGAGTGACGTCGCGAACGAGAGCGAGAAGGGGAACGTCGCCGGAATGTAGGAGGGGAGGGTGATCTTTGTCTGTAAGGTGGAGGTGTAGGAGATCTTCTCCGGTACGGCTTTGAGGGTGATCGGCGACGAAACGGTGGTGGTGACCTAGACCTTCGTCGGAAAGGAGGTGGAGAAGGTGATCGTCTCCTCAAAGGCGGTGAGCGAGGTCTAGGAGGAAGTCTAGCAGCCCCTCGGACCGGCGAAGTGATCTGACCCTCCTCAGGAGATCCTGATTCCTCTTCATTAGCATGGATGGACTTGACAGGACTTCTTTCTCGGTGTGGTCTCCTATAGTCTCGGTCCTCATCTCGGTCTCGGTCGAAGTCACGTCTCTGACGGTTGTAATCACCCCATGATCGCTCGTCCGGACCTTGGTATGGTTGGCGTTCTCGGAACCGTGGAGGTGAGTTCTCTCGGTATTGACGTGGTGGTAAAGGGTAGCGAAGGGGTGGTGAAGGGGATCGAGGCATGTTATTGGGAAGGCGAGAACAGAAGAAGTAATTTTGATGAAACTGAGTAAAGCTGCTGTTCGGCTACGAGTTTAGCCGAAGCTTTTCCGCCAGGCGAAGGCTTCCGCCGGTTTTTCGCCGGGTGACACTTGCTAGGTGAACGTCGAGAGATCTGCTCAAGCAGCGAGGAAGATAGAACTGCAACGGACGAAGACTATTGTAATACGATGATAAGCACAGCAGTCCGTCTGTCTCGAGCCTCTATGGTAGGATGGATAGGTCTTGGTGCGATGGGTGAGCGATTGACTGTTCTGGCGCTTTGCGGAATACAGAGTCGAGCTAAAGAGGAAAGTAGGTCATCCCATGGCTATCAATCTCTTCACAAAGACCTATCTTGCCGGACATGGATCATCCGAACCGCCAAACTTCTTGGTTTGCGAGCAAGATGATAGACGAGCTGAGGCGTTCCTGAGGGAACTGAGGGAGAAAGGGGGCTCAGAGCTGTCTGGGCTGGTGAATAGAGTCGGGAGTGGACGCGAGTGGGTCTTCCGAGTGCGGTCCGGACTAAGCGTTGACCTGATGTCCTACTGTGGAGGATGGCCACTTCAGCTTCGAGGATCCTGACCATGCTTCCATCGACCCCGCAAGTGGAAGCTGTCTACCTTGATCCTGCGAATGGCATTCTCGCTGGTCTCCAGGATTTACCGATCGATATCCCGTCCCTCCCTTCACCAGCAATTGCCCATCACCAGGTTCCTCAATCGTCAGCGACTGAGAATCTCTCATCGACGACCACTTTCTCGCAGCCTTCCTCACCTTCTGACACGACAGTACCGCCCGAAACAACGTCAGAATCGCCTCATACAGTCTTGATCGATCAGACGACGTTAGACCCCACCACCGCTTCACGTGTCGCTCAAACAATACAGTCTGAAACAGGTGGACGAGCACTCATGCTCGATGCGCCAGTCTCAGGAGGTAAGCTATACCTCAGCCAAATCTTCCTGCTGATTGTGCTATTAGGTATTGTCGCAGCAGCAGCCGGTCTGTTGACAATCATGTTCGGAACCCCCTCGCCGCTTGCCACCTCCCTCGCTAGACCACTACTCGAACGGATGGCACGAGAAGGAGGGGTCATTGAGTGTGGCGGGAACGGTACCGGCGTGGGAGTGAAGGTGTGCAACAAGTATTACCACTCATTTTCGGCTAGAGCTGTGAGACTGATGATCGTCAGCTTGATATTGGCGATCAATCAGATAGCTTTAGCAGAGGGTCTTGCATTGGGGAGATCGCTCAATATTGATCCGCTCTTACTGCATAACGTCGTCAACTCTTCTTCCGGTCAGTCGCACTTGCTTCATCGGCTAGTCGTAGAGGGAATCCTGATAAGGATAGGTCAATCTTGGTCGTCGAGGGTTAATTCGCCGTTAGCAGAGGTAGCCAACAGTCCCGGTTCTCGAAACTACACCGGTGGATTCCAGAGCAGACTAATGCTCAAGGTATGATTCACCAATTCCAACATCACAGTGCAAAGCTGATGCGCGAAAAGGACATCGGACTAGCACTGCATGCAGCACATACGTATGACCTTCCGACACCGCTCACGTGGGCGGCGAAGAGTGTTTACGATGCAGTATGCGAGGAAGGCGATGGCGAGTGGGCAGGGAAGGATTTCAGGTGAGCTGTCTCGGGCTCATAATGCCGCATACGTCTGGGTAACGGGATTAGTGTGGCGTTTGAGTGGGTGAAACGGAAACAGGCCGAAGGGGTCGAGAGGGGATGGAAGGACAGTGGCCCTGGACACACATGATCATGAGTAAGGTAAAATGCGACACCCTGTATGGTACCCATGGAAAGGGTTCTGCTGCTTGGCCGAGCTACCAATAGCTCCACTGGATGCGACGCGCATTCTTCCACCCGCCCAGTGGTCTTTTCGACTGTATCTCGCTACCGCTTGCACTCGACCTCGCAACACTCGCCAGACATGCTCGGAGGCAGGAAATCCTCGATGATTTCCTTGTGGTACCGAGTCATTCCCTTGCGATCATCCGGGAAGGTCTGTTTTTTTGGTTTTTCGGGAGCCAGAGGAGCCAGAAGAGCCGTCAACGCTCTTGTAAGTGACGGTTGTTCGCCCACATTTCTCGATGAGTTCCTTTCTGCCGACTTTGTAGCCTTCCTTGATCCGCTTCTTAAGACTTTTGCGTAGTTTAGCGCAGGGGATTGATCGGCTAGACCCCTCGGTGGTCTTTCGCATGGACCTAGCGGTATATTGAGTCAAAGTCAAGAACGTGCATGAGAGACAGAGAGGGCTGACTTACTTGGTAGTCGCAGCTTTGTCATTCTTGGATGACCAGTGACCCATTGTGTTGATTTTTGGCGTTGTCTGGCTGTATGGACGACCGGTGAGGAATGTATTGGTAGGAGGGACTGCTTGCATCGAGAGAAAGAGACTCTTATACAGTTCCCTGAGCGCGGAGATTGCGCACTGCTTTTCTGCATTGGTCGCTTTCGTTTGACCATAAGGCCCCTCTCACACAAGCAGCATCGAAGCGGTTTTGAACGACATATCCTTTGACATCTCCATCTGTCAACATTTCCATGTGACATCGAGAAAACTACTTGAAGTCCATAAAAAAGGTTACTGATATTCTGACGAATCCAGGAGGAACAATTCTCCCACCATGCGCGTTTCCTTCATATTTCGCTCCGAAAGACTAAAAAGTTGAGGGAAGAGCTAACGAAAAGATTTGACACGAGTGAGCCGTCTCGAGATCTGGTACTCTTGTAGACGAAGAAAGTACTCGAGGCTTCTCTGAAGACCGAAATTTTACGGCTTGACCTCAGGAACCATAGGCAGAGTGTCAGCGTACGGAATAAAGCTCTTCGAAGCACCACGGACGACGAGGATATGCTTGGTCCGACCGATCACTCTGTCGCGATACAATGAGTCGATTTCAGCATGTCACACACTCTTACGTACCGGGAAGGGAAGCACAGGTATCCCGGACGATGCACGGACGTATACGGGTTACTAGCCAAGCAGTGTCCTCTTGGATGGCACAAATACTCATCCGTCACTTATATCTGTTTTTCCTAATCTCCTTTCCACCTAGTTCCCGGTACTGGATCGGCACGCCATCCGACAGTCTCCACAAAACATAGGTTCTGGCGTTAGATAACATAGGTAACTTGATAGTTCGGCCTACGCCCTCCCTAAACCGCTTGGACGCACTTTTACATCAACTCTTCGCGGACTATCAACCAAATGATTGCTCCAACCACCCCGCGTCACCGCCAATAGGATAAAGACAAGACACTTGTGATAGGAACAGAGACAGTCTTGATGCCGCAATCCGAGTGGCTCGAAAGGGAGTTCCTGAACGGAAATACATGTTTATACGGGTATTTAGCAGCTGATGACGGCTTTTATGCAAATCTCTGGCAATTGCTTCAGGTGACTCTTGGTCAAATCGATACTTCCCTGAGGCAGATCGCTACTATTGTTTAACATACATTTAAGAACGGCCACGAAGATCGCGCTATTTGACGGATGTCTGCGCCGCCGGTGCAAAAGACTTACCAAAAACGAACTTCCTCTGTCTTTCACATGCGAGTTATCACACTTGAGATCTGATCCTTTTATGGGAACTGCCGCTTGCGGCAGGTGAGTGACAGGCCCTCAACTCGCGATCCCGCGTCGGATGATTCCCCCATCCGACTCTCATCGCGATTTGAGTTACTCGACGACGTCTCGCTCGATCGACAGTTCTTCGCTCAGTTCTTCGCTCAGCTGCCTCGGCACACCTCGACTCAATTCGGGGACGGAAGTTCTCACAGTCAACGGACTTACTAGAATAAACAGGTCAATGATAAACGTCCAGCTGATTACGGAAACTGCCAGGTGCTCCTATGTGTTGTAGGTTATAAAGAATGCATATGGTAGTACGAGCGAAATGAACACCATGAACGCACGCGACGCGAGCTTATCCGAGCCCTCCAACACTATGTTGTGTGAGCTTTCATCCATTTCTCCGGTGTAAGATCGAGCAATCAAGGCTAGGGTGCCGTATATCGATTACTGATGACCCTTACTTGATCCACCTAGCTGGGAGGGTGAAAGCGGACATTCGGGAGATGTTGGTTAGGAATCCGGTGGCTTTGGGAAGGAGACATAAGCAGTCAAAGAATTGACGCCCTCGCGCATGAGCAAACGGACGGACTGTGGCCTAGGTCAACGGTCCGTATATGGTTAAAGTCTTTGATGAGGTGCTTAGTTGAAAAGGTATGATCACCAATACATGACAGGATGCTGGACCTAGCAAGTACCGAGAACTGGGGAGAAGTGCAATACTAGGCGAGTGCGGCGCCAGATAGGCAAGTAAACTGGGAATGACGGATGAATGTTCATTCGCTGAGAGGGCTAATAGCTAGCTACATATGCGTGCTTGTCCAGGGTCCTCCGTGCTTCACGTCCATGTTACCGCCCAAGTCAATTGAGGAGTTACACAACAAGAATGTTTTCTTGATGTCTTTACCGTTTTGTCTAGCTACTGCCAAGAGGAGTATTCTCGTACTGACACATGATGACAAGCAATATGACATCAAATCTACGTCAGGGATGTGCGGTCATCCGGGTCCCAAGCCTTCTTATTCCTCATCGAAGACTAGCACGGACCACGCTCCTTCTGTTGGGTTATGAAGCTTATCAGGCGTTGTACAGGTCTCTCTTGATCATTCATACAGCTCGCTACGGTCTAATATACGTCTCGCACGAACTACGTCTCTCCTGCGG
>JAABUH010001447.1_pt1 | contig 26470 bp, 44 predicted proteins | sample 5559121 | NCBI WGS metagenome assembly JAABUH01 (sample SAMN10711871, study PRJNA513364) | rock metagenome | isolation source: Antarctica rocks | place: Antarctica: Victoria Land, Battleship Promontory nord | collected 2015-12-28
ATAAGAAGATGTCGAGGATGGGAACGGGGGCTTGAGCGGGTCTCTTCTTGTATGATGGAACACGAGAGGGTGGAAGTATGAAGAAGGGGGAGGTCGGAGTCAAGGAGAAGCTGAGGGTATACCATAGCATGCTCATACCATACAAGCCCATACGACCCGTTTCCATGCATGTGCATACCACTTTCCATCTCAATGCCCGGTTCCCGAACCGAGGCCTCATGCTTTAATCCGTCCCCATGCCAGTTGCCCGTCAACGATCGTCGCCTTGACCCTCACATCCAACATCTCATCCTCATCCACGCTCATCAGATCGTCGTCCCAGATGACCGCGTCGAATCGCTTGCCAGGGGTCAATGATCCGGTCATATTCGAGAAGCTCGCGAACGCCGCTGTGAGACCCTCGGTCAGAACATGTCCCATCAGGTGAAGGGGTACTCCCGGTGCACCGTCATTCCGCGCAAAGCTTCCTCACGGGTCAGCTTCTGCTGCGGATACCTAGTACCCTTATCAGACAAGGCTCGATAAGGTAAGATAAGTTAGACACCCACCATCCACCCCTCCCGTGCGGCGAGCTCCCATCCTCCGCCCGCCGTGTGACAGCAGCATAGTAACCGCGGAGGGGGTCGATCGATTCCACGGGAAAGTCTGAGCCAAGGGTGATCCGTCCGCCTAGACTGCGTTCAATCAGCCGGCTGTATTGATTGGACGGGTGGGACGGCTGACTCGAGGTAGGAACGCCATGCGTAGGCGCCTTTCATCCGTTCTGAGCCCTAGGCACTATCAATACCAGCAAGAGGGGAGGAAGTTGACGGACCAGGCGCTGTTCGGCGTACCACATCTGTATATCATCAGCTTGACTTCGATGAGAGACTGCATGAACGGACGTCGCTTGTCGCGTGGGTCGGCTGATAGCTAGCTATCACTAAAAGGCACTGTCACTTCAATTACTTCAATTCAGAGTATAATGCCGATGGTGGACGCACCGCCGAGTCTGACCGCTCGCTTCAGGTCGTCTTCCGTCATGATCTGCGCATGCTCCAACCTGAACCGCCTCTCCTTCCCCGCTGCCAGGTCATCCCCCATTACCGCCTCTATCGCATTGAGGACGACGTGGTTCGCTCGATCGCCTATCGCGTGGACGTTCTTCGCTTCGTCAAGTGCCATTCCGAGCCGATCGAGGGGCACCTACCACTTGCCAGCCCTACGACGTGATCAGCGAAGGCTGGAATCCAGAGCGAAGATGGACGCACTCCATCATACCAAGCTTTGATCAGAGGCTTCCAGACTTCCTCCCGGGTGAGCAAGAAGCCATTCCACCCAGGTCGGTCCGAGTAGTCGTCGAGTAACGCGGCACCGCGCGAGCCGAGTGCACCGTCGGCGAAGAGCTTGACGGATTTGACATTGAGTCGGCCATCTGAATCCAGGTCAACGCAACCTCATGCGATCGGATAAGACGACAGACCCGCTGCGTTGTCGATCTTAGGGATGCTATCCCCACAATATGATTCTCGGTATTCGCAGTACACCTACGGCCACATCAGAATCGCCGCGAGAGGTGTCATCATGCGGACCATTGAGTAAAACCGGATTGGCAGTTTGCCCTCGTCTGCCATTCTATCTCTCATCAGCCCCACTCAGTTTTCTCGATTCGTACGTACCGCTTGTAGAACGCCAAGTCCGCCGCGGGGACTCGCGCATCATGCACCCCGGTCAAGCCCTTACTGAGACTATCATCCGTCATGATATTGAGGTACGCTTCTCGCTGAACATCGGTCCAGGGTGGTCGGACAGCTTCGAGCAGGTCAACGGCATTGTCCACCTCGTCCGAACTTAGCTTATGCTTGGTACGAGTAGGGTAATCTCACGAAGACACCGGTAGGCTTCCCATCCTCATCCCGGACGATCACCCCGCCATCCACGTTCCCCGGCAGATCTCCAAGCAGCTCCAACACCGCACTCGACACCCATTCCGCATGGACGTCTATCCGGGTTAACGATATCGGGAGTCCTCGAAGTATGGGGGACGCATCCAGGTCAGCCTAACTGTATCAGCTTCTAGACTGTGTAGGCGTTGCAGGACCTACAGCAGTGGGGAACTCCTTCACCTCCCAGAGATTTTGGTCCCATCCTAACCCCTCGATCCACGCTCCGTCAGGTAGACTACTGGCGTTGTTCTGCACAAAGGCCTCGACCCGGCGGATTACCTCGCCGATGCAGGTCGAGCCTTGGAGCTGGAGTTGGCGGGAGTGGCCGTAGCGTAGCGGATGAGCGTGAGAGTCCACGAGACCCTGTACATCTTTAAGCTCAATGATCTCATGCAACTGAGAAGACACGAACGGGGGTGAGCGTATGGCCCTGCGGTAGGTAGATGATTTGTAGTTCCCCTGCTTTCTGGACGTGCTGGGGAGATTGCTCGACAGCGCCGACAGTCGCTTTTTCGCCCCATCGTCTTCGTATCCGAGCTGTGCACTTGAACGTCAGGAACCACTCCGGTCTGGCGTGAGATAATTGCCTAGACTGCCAGTGTCCACCACCTCTTTGCCTCCAACCACTAGACATTCAACCCCTCCAACCCCACCCTCCTCAGGGACAGTATACACCTTCTTCCCCTCTTTCGAGCAAATCCCATACAAATCCGGCAGAGCTCTCGTGGGTCCGACCTCGTACGGTACTTTTGACTTGCTGATACCTTGTCGCTGGGCGTAGAGGACGAAAGCCGCCAGGATGAGAAGGGAGATGGAAATATGCAGTGATCGAGTGGGTCGAGCTGTCCTCGGCGGAGGGTGTTTTTGGTATCGCTGGTTCAGCAACGGAGCTTTCTCGGCTGGACCAGACATCTTGGGAGAAGCTCCTGCGTAGTCTTGGCTCTGCCATGACCTTGGTCGTCAGAGAGACTCCCAAAACGGTGTTCTGGCTGAGATGACTTTGCGGAGACCCCGCTTCGGAGGTTTCCCACGGTGGCTTTCGTGTTTTCGTCTTGGCTGGCGCACCCCTTTCTCCTCGTTCATCGACTCCTTTCTCCCCCAGCTTTCGTAGTAGTATAGCTTAGCCTGCTTTCCATTTCATCGTCCATCGAATTTCGACTCTCTCAGGATGGCAGAGGATCTTGACCTATACAACGATGATCTGTACGGAGGTAAGGCTTTCTCATCGAATGTTGCTTCAACCCCTCCGAGCTCCAGATCTCCCCGTCTAGCCGAGCCTTTTTGCACCTTGCATTGCTGACTACATCCAATACGCAGATCTCGACGTGAGCCAACTCGAAGAGCTCGTCGACCCACCCGACATCGAACCACCTCATCCCGCCTCGTCCCACCAACCCAACACCAACCCCCAACAACAGCAACAACCTCAATACGCGACAAACACCTCAATACAGCCCGCACCGCAAGATGATCAAAATGGCTCGGATGGGGAACAGGGGTTGACGGGGATCGATCGGATACGGCCGAGCGATATGCCAGATGAGGGGTTAGTGTGCTCCGGTTTTCTATTGGGGCTTCGTCGGTTTCGTCGGGGGAGCAATAGCTCGCGATACCTTTGCTAGGGCAAGCTTTAGACGAGGATAAACGAGGATTAGGTTGCCAAACATAGCTACGTATTCCGTACTGGCTTTTCTTCTTTCTTTCGGGTGGTAGACCAAATTGCGAGCTAAACTGATATATCTACGATGTACCTCTTCGACGATGCTATCGACCTGTACCGACCTTGACATGCTTTCTCAACATTGCTCTTCACTCCATCATATCCGACTGGCGATTCAAAACACGATCATGACTTTCGTGTGAAAAATGCTCATTGACCTGACTGCTGGATCGATGTTTCTCTATACCCGTGTTCCCGACTACAGCAAGATGTTCATCGGCGGCCTCAACTGGGAAACCACCGACGGTGGGTCGAACACTCTTATGCCTTCCATCGCTGACTGGCGATAGACGGTCTGAAAGCGTACATGGCTCAATTCGGCGAGATCGACGCTTCAACCATCATGCGCGACCCCACTGGCCGATCAAGGGGTTTCGCCTTCCTAACCTACACCAACCCGGCAAGCGTTACAAAGGTCATGTCGCAGACCCACCATCTCGACGGCAAGCAGGTGGGTCGTTGTTCTACCATCGTCTGACTACACAGCTCATGTCGGGTAAGATCGACCCGAAGCGAGCTATCCCAAGAGCAGAGCATGAGCGCACCGCGAAAGTCTTCGTCGGCGGCCTCGCCCCTACTGTCACGTCCGAGTCGCTCAAGGAGTTCCTGGGCCAATTTGGTGGTGTCATGGACGCGACTGTCATGTTTGATCGCGAGACGGGCCGGAGTAAAGGGTTCGCATTCGCCACCTTCGCGAGCGAGGATTCGGTGGGAGTGGCCATGTCGGCAAGCGGGATCGAGCTCGAGGGAAAGCAGGTGGGTCGATCCACTTACCAAGGCGAGTGTGAGCTGACGCGGCTTAGATCGAGATCAAGAAGGCCCAACCTCGAGGTGCGGGTACCTTGCCCCGGAATTTCGGGGCCCAGCAAGCCGGAGGTGGGAGATTCGGTCAGCAGGGCGGGTTCCAAGCTGGTGCGAGTGCCGGTGGGTTCGCCGGGGCTGGTGCTGGCGCTGGTGCCATGGGAGGGATGGGCGGATTCGACCCGAATGCGATGGCAATGATGTATCAGAACATGATGAAGAGTTCGGGCATGGGTATGTTTGCCTTCGCTTCGTTTGGCAAAGGCTGATGGTGGACAGGTAACATGGGAATGGGCGGTGGATTCGATCCCAATGCTATGGCCATGATGTATCAAAATATGATGAAGAGTCAGTCCCCACTCCTTGACCACTTCCTAGAGCCTGAACAGACTGATGCGTGCCAGATATGGGCGGGATGGGTAATGCCCCTGCGATCAACCCAAATATGGCGGGTCATATGATGCGCAACGGTATGGGTGTGGGCGGGATGGGGAACATGATGGGCGGCGTCGGGATGGGGATGGGTGGGGGGATGGGAATGGGCATGGGGAACCAAGGGATGATGGGGATGGGGAATATGGGGATGGGGAATATGGGGATGGGGAATATGGGGATGGGTATGCTATCCAAATTTCGCTATATCAGTACTGATATACAAGTAGGGTATGGCAATCAAATGATGAGCCGAGTCTGCCAACCACTCGAATTGAGGTGAGCAGATGCTAATGGTGAGTTTAGCCGATGGGCAACACCGCTCGACCGATCCCGAACGCACCAAGAGGTCCAGCGGCGATGCGTAATGGCGCCCCGGCACCAGCCGGTCCGACGGGTATGGCCAGTCCGATGGGTCAGAGTGGATCCCAAACACCGGGACAGGGGCAGGGAGGGGTACAGGCGGCGCAGGGTCCGGGAGCGCAGAGGTACTCGACGCAGGGGGCGGCGAGGGCGAAGCCTTATTGAGGTTGAGGGTGGGAGGGGCTTGTAGACGTTAGGATATCAGTGCATCGTGTCAGTTTTATGTATGCCTGTGTCCGCGATCATCGGATAGGCATGGAGGTTCCGCGATGGGGCTTGGCTGACGGTTGATGAATAAGACATCATCGCTACACGCTCAGTATCATGTCTAAACTGCCTGCACCATGCCTCGTCTCGACTTTCTCGATTATGAAGCAACAGATATCCATTATTCTCGCTCTACGTTGAGCGAGAATTGGCAGGCGTTACATCACTTTCAGGTAAGAGCAGCGGTTGATACGTTGGATCGCTAAAAATATCGCGTCGCCAGATCATATCATGCACATATAAAAGCTCATTATCCCCCAGGCAAGCAATGCACAGCAAATTGCCCCCAAGATCTTTCGTAGAAAACCGTTATCATGATCACAGTCGATGTCCGGGCACAGCCGTGAAGATCACCGTCAATACCGCCGTCAAAGCGATACACAACACCTCGATCCACAAGGCTCTCAACAGCAGTAATCTACGAACATATGCCTCCCGGATACGTATGAGGCGGAACGGTGTGGTCTCAGATTGTTGGAGGATGGCAAGGAGGGGTGAGAGGGAGTAGTACGCCGCAAGGAGGAGGTTGAATGCGAAGATGAATGGGAGGATCACCTGTTCACCATCAGCCATAGTTAAAATCCCATGAGGGAGACCTACCCATAAGCGGACCCAACGCGGTTTGTAGTCCAAGAAGATCAGAGAGAAGGCGAGAACGAACCCTCCCCAGAGACACAGCAGACCTGCGATGAGGCGTACGAAGCTGCCGAGCGGGGTAAGGTTGCCGAAAGCTTTGGCGCGGAGGAATCGGGGGAAGGCGTCCTGTTCGAGCGCTTTGAAGATGTAGACTTTTTGGGCGTGGAAGAGGTCGGGGATGAGCGGGGAGGCTTCGGAGCCGGACGAGATTGGGAAGTTGCTCATCCTCAGAGACGGTCTACGTGACATCAGACCGGTACGACCAGAAGACCGGGCATAACTTACGGGAGGTAGATCTCCCTTTCGGCTCCGGGTAGGAGATACCGCAGGTATATCCTCTCCGCCCCTTCGACAAGCGCAGCCTTCTCAATTGCCCTATCCCTCGCGATCACCGTCGGAGCTTTACTCCTCCTCTCTGACCATCTCCCCCTCACGCTCGTCCGCCCTAACGGTTGGTCCGGCAATACTGGTGAGAAAGCGGTACGGGGACCATGCGATTCGGTGTCTCGTCGTGCGTGGATTATTGGCGAGGTCGAGCCGAGGTTCGGCGAGGACGAAGCCCCGAAGTCGGGTGAGTGGGATGGTGGGACCGGCGGAGAGGAAGGGGCGGATGGGAGAGCGAGGAGGGGGGAGAAATGAGATCCGTTGATGCGAGCGTAGGCGGCGAACTCGGGCCAGTCTTCCTGCACGGATCGTCCTGAACGACGGAGGTCCTGGAGAGCGAATATTTTAGCCAGTTTCGTAGCTCTCGATGCTCTGACGTGACTGAACGCATCGCTCACCTTGAAGTACGCCTTGCACATGTTCTCGTGCTGCTGCACATCCAGCCAGAAATCTAGAGCATCCTCTGCCGACTCTCGCTGCAGGAAGACCTACGAGCGGCTCGAGGATCAGCATCAATCCCCTGATTGGGTCGACATATTCACATAGAAGCAAAAGAGGTCTAAGGGCGGTCGAGTACGCCGGTCGAGTACTTCCTGTAAGGTCGGGAGGCGCTTCAGCTTGAGGTATCGGGTGTTGGACAGGCGTCGCTGCTCTCTCAAACCGCCCTCGCCTTGAGCGTTTGATTTCTCTTCCATTTTCAATCAATTTCAGAGAAAGTCTCGACCAGAGGACTAGACGAAGGGTATCTTCAGCATGTATGCGAGCGAAGAACTGCTGAGGTGACAATTTGAGAAGGGGAGACGGAATTTGATGGCGGTACAGTCTATAGGAAGAAGAGCTCTTCGTTGACAACTGTTACGCACTTTGTGTTTTTCAAAACAACACAAAGCTGAAACATCACACACGTGTCATTCCTCTTCAGGTCCAACGGGACCTTATCACTTTGGGAAAAACTCCACCCATACCGCCGTGTCCCGTTTGTCTCCGTTCTCTAATCATCCCTTTAGATGCGATAGTCGTCTGTGGACGAGGATTCTCACTCCACCTTCACCGCGCCACTCGAAGCTTTCACGCATCCGAGTCACGGTGGAGAGAGTCTGTCACAAAAAAAAAAGGGCGAGAGTGAGCGAGAGCCAGAGGACCGACACGTCTCGGTCCGGGTCGGACCAACATGTTCTTCCTCGTTCGTATCAAGCCGCAAGCTTTGCATTGCGTGCTGACACGTGTTTGACTTCCTCTCTCCACTCTTGAAACTCATCCGCTTCGCTACTCGAAACGAAATGAACCCGGATGCAACCTATTACCTTGAATCCTGCCCAAACCTTCCATCCCTTTGGTCTCGCTGATTCCGCAGCGCGAGCTCACCCACACCATCCTCCTCCACCCCTCCTACTTCGGTGCCCAGCTCGAGGACTACCTCAAGCAAAAGCTTTACGAGGATGTCGAGGGGACATGTTCCGGCAAACACGGGTGGGTCGCGCTCTCGTCGATTCCTTCTAAAACCGGCATTTTGCCATATGCTAAAATGTGATGCGGATCTAGGTACATCATCTCGGTGATCACGATCACCTCGATCGGCGAGGGGAAGATCCTGCCGTCGACGGGACAGGCGAGATTCAAGACGACGTATACGGCCGTTGTTATGAAGCCGTTCAAGGGGGAGGTTGTCGATGCAAAGGTCGTCAATGTCAACAAGGTCGGTCAGAGCGAGGACATGACTCCACCAGTCTTCTCAGTTGCCAGGTCGATGATCGCAACGCTGACTTTCCGAGCAGATGGGATTCTTCGCGATGGTCGGACCGCTCCAGGTCTTCGTCTCCTCCCACGTGAGCGAACCTTCTCTACACTTCCCCAGTCTCGGGTTCTGCAACTCGGGGCGACCGATTCCCGCCTTCCCTGCCTCCTCCCTCTCTCTGCTCCCTCCTGCTCTCCTTTGCCCCTCTCCATTCTCTTCCCGTTACACCTCAACACATGATGTGAACAAAGCATAGGGACAACAGACCGCATCACGCGGAAAGTTGATCATGCCGGGACGATCTCGTAGTAATTGATCGATCATTCCTGAACCTCCTCACGGCTTCCAATTCCACTGCTCTCTCACTTCGCCATGTCAAAGCTGACAAGTGAGGTCGGACAGCTGGTGCACGCGGATATGAAATTCGACCCAAACGCCTCACCACAATGTTATCGCTCAAACGACGAGGTGATTGCGAAGGATACGAAGGTCCGGATGCAGATTGTGGGATGTCGAATAGAGGCGAATGACATTGTGGGTCTTCCCGCTCGCTTGCCCTCAACGCGATGATGAGCTCTGGCTGAGGTGAGGTCTAGTTTGCCATTGGGACTATTAAGAAAGATTTCCTTGGGCAGATACGGGAAGATTAGGTATCCCACCTTGTTCTTCACCTGTCGACGTATGCTATGCTAGAGCTCGGGCACCGTTCTTGCAGGATACCCCTCATCTATTATCTCACAAGCATGCAACCTATGCCCGGACCTCAAGAACAGTAGCATTTCAACTTTATCACATATAGCCCTCGCTAAGTACACCGGGATTGATAATCGCACTCATCTACACCTCGGCGGAGCGAACTCTTATATCCTTATCCCGCTCACTCCGGACCCGTGCGAAGCTTTGCTCCCCTTCCCCGTCCTCGAAGCAGCACTCATCTTCGCCCTCGTCTCATTCGACAGCTTCGGTCCAGCTGGACCAGCCTTGTTGTCATACCGCTTCTCGCCGACCATAGGCAGAGGTGCTGACATCCGATTGGTATTGCGGTCCCCCACCAGCTGGAGGGGTCTCAGTCCCTTCCTCTGCCCAGTCTCCTCTTTCTCCTTGTCCTGACCCACCGCTAGCGAGTTGCAGACCGGGTCCTGGTGCACCGCCTTCGAGCTGTTGCCTCTATCCTGGTGGACCGCCATCGCACTTTGACTTCGCCGAGATCGCAGCTGCTGAACAAGAAGCAATTCCTGTCGACTCAGTCTGAACTCCGGAGTAGGCGTCGGAGAGGCAGTGGAAGTTGTGGTGGTCGCAGTCATATCAGACCTGACGGTCTCAGAGGAATTCTTAGTGGCCAAGCCTTGTAGTGGTGGATGAGGGGCCGCGATGGCGATGAGATCGGGCGCGATAGTGGTCTGAGATGGTTGCAGAGGTGGTGGGTGGGGATGCGATGTCACTGGTTCGGCGAAGGTGGAGTACCGGAAGTTCTGGACTGCAGGGATTGAACTACCGCTTTGTGAGTTGCCCGTTGTCGTCGATCCTGGCGTCGTGGAGCCGTATTTGTGCTCGACAGTTGGTAGTGGAGGAAGAGCCTTCCCACTCCCAGATGTCCGGTGCCCCAAGCTTGACCCAGCCGAAGTCGTTGGCCGGGAGATGACGAACTCCGACCTCGTGGGTGTATCCATCGCCATGACCCGCTCCATCTCCTCCGACATCTCCTCGTCCTCCGTCCCAAAGCTCGCCAGCGAGGTCATCCCGATTGTCTCACCATGCAGTACCGTTGGAGCCAGATCGCTCCATGCCATCCTCGACGAGCCTGTGGTCGCGGACGATTGTGATTTGTCGAGCGCGGCCAGAGCTGGGCCCATCTCGTCAAGCGTACGCCTCATGAGGTGTGATTCGTTCGATTCGTCGCGCTCGGTCACTGGTGTCAAATGCCTTGGCTCTCGACTCATCCCAACCGGGATTGGGGGAAGGTCGATTCCGCGGGAATCCTCGAAGCTGCGGCGAACGTCCGTGAAGTCCGCCGACTGGATGGTAGGAAGGGAGAAAGAGGTTTTGTGCTTCAGCCTCTGTCGCAGGGACGACGAGTGCGGCGTGGACTGAGTAGCCATCGAGAAGTCCGGGGACTGAGAGAAATCGATGGAAGAGCTTTGGCCGTGTGAGTGGTAAGAGGGAGTACCGTCATTCGGTGAGGCTGGGAACTGGGAGGAGCGGTACTCTCGCCTGGGCGTGTCACTGGGATATGGACCAACCCGAGAAGTACTCCCCATTCTGATGGAAGGGACGAGGCTGCTCTGATCAGCGGGACTCGAAAGATGGAATACTAAACTGACTTTGGCAGGATTCCCGCAGTGAGCCAGTCCACCTCGAAACCCTCTCGAGGCCGAGCCTCCGCACTGGATCGACCATACACAAATGTCGGGCTCGCCGATATCCTCGCTTTCGTAGCAGTCTGAATTTCCGCGCCACCCATCGTCATATCCACCTCAACCCCATCCGAGCCTTGGCTGATCGCAGTAGACTGACGCCGCTCGAACTTGCTCGGCGAAGTTACACTGATTCTGATTGGGCCCTCAGTACCGTGCTCGACATCATACTCGTCATACGCGCTGAACCGTCCCGGAAGCATCGAGACGACACCTCCTCGTAGGCGGGTAAGCACACCCGGTCCTCGCGGCGACTCGCTAAGCACTCGCATGGCCGGGACGGGTTTGAGCATCTCCGTTGCCCTAGCGAGCAGACCACCGCCCTCGATCGCATGGCCGGTCTCGATCCATACGTCGCCTGAACGACGGGCGAGTGTCCGTCTCATGGTTTCCTCAGCTTCGACATCGTATACGCTGACGGGTACATCGACGGTATGTCGGCGATTGTAGCCGAAGTTCGAGGTCGAGCGTTTGGAATTGAGGAGATTGGACAGCTGCGATGGGGCTGTACTTTCGCGCTTTGGAGCGGGAGGAGTGAGTCTCGGCGAGATGGTGATAGGAAGGGAGAGTTGAGATTCGGTCATCAAAGCGAGCGAGCGATGTGTTGAGGTGGACTTGGTCGAGCTTTTCTTGTCTCGGTGGGCGATGGGGATTCTAAATCGAAGGTGGGAAGATGTGAGGACGAGCAATGGAGCGGGAAGAATTAGCGAGATGAGATACAGGATCAGGTCGCGATCACTGCGGCCATTGGCAAGAAGTGGCACAGCAAAGGTCTGTCATCAGCGCCGCCATTACCTGTTGAACTCACATAGCATACCACCACTCCAAGCACCGCGATCAGACCCACCCCTTTACCTCCTCGTCCCCATCCATCCAGTCCGTCCCCATCAGCTTCCACCTCCACCCAATCCCGCTCCGCCACCAACATCTCCGTCGAATCCTTCGGCCGATCAAACAGCTGCTCACTCCTCGACGCCGTCGGAGAAGGCGGTAATGGCATACCCGTCGGCATCGGTGGAGGCGGAGGAGCTCGTCTGCCTTTCGGATCAGGCGTCTTCATCTCCCTCGCCGAATGCCACGATTCGAGCGTCCAGGTCGACGACCCTTTCCGGGACATCGACGCTTTCTGCTCGGGCACGAAAGCGATAGCACTGGTTGCGAGGCTGGTGCCGGTGCCCGTGGCCAGTTGGGACGGCGAGAGCGGATATCGAGTGAGCGACTCGAACGACCTTGGCATCGGATGGAACGGGTCGGGCTCGTACCCTGCTAAAATGGATCCGCCTGGCGACCGAAGAGCAGAGCCAGGAGTCGAGGTCATCGCGTATGAGTATCTCGTCTGATTCGCCGAGAAAGGGGTCGTTGTCGAGTCCTTGGTGGCGACTTTTGGTGTCGGTCCGGCTCGGCCCGGCAGCTCAGGGGTTGGTGTCAGCGATCGCGAGCGCGTTCGAGTCATAGCTGGTTTCGGCGAAGGGATGTCGGGAGAGTAGTCCCATGGAAGGATCGAAGCGGGTGAGTCGGTTGGAGAAGACAGCCAGGATGAGGGCGAGCCATGAGTCCGTCGGTGTTTGGGAGTGTGAGTGGAAGGGGAGTACGAGAATGCAGAGAGATTCGTTGTCGATCTGCGCGCTAGTATCAAGTTCCCATCATCTTGTTAGCTCGCTGAAAGAGAGTCAACGCACAAGGCGATGTGACCCATGAATCGCTATCCATCATCGCTTGGACCCCTCGTTCCTCCTCTTCTCCTTCTTTCGCCTTCTCATTGGTACGAGCTTCCCGCAGCCGGATGACACCTCGCTTCGGGACGAAGTATGTCCGATATCCGCCAACCGCTGATAGGGCGATGAGTATGAGGACGAGAGCGCTCGTCGAGACAAGAAGCACGATTCTTGCATGTTTCGGGACGAGAGCGCAGATGATCGCGATCACCGCAGTCGGGATGAGCGAGAGAGGAAGATTACGAGGAAAGATCGTTGAATGGGTGATCCCGCCGGTTCCGAAGCCAAGCTGCCGGATCGCAGTTGAACTCTCATAGCTCCTGATCGTTTGGTTTGCGTTGATCGAGTAGACCGCCAAGAGAAGCACAGTTGCAGGTAGAGGCGCGATCGAAATTGCCAACATCGCCGCTCCCCCTCGTCCCTCTCCATGAAGCAAGTATCCCCATCCGCATGCCAGACTCAAACCCGCCTGCCCAGCGAGAAGGAGCACTAACTTCCCTCGCACCCCTAGAGCACTGCTCACATGCGGGGAATAGGAAGAAGCGGGCGTCCTAGGTCGAGGAGGGAGGTTGAAAAATTCTCGTGGGAGGTTTGAGCGGGGATGCGGGATGATGTTGGATAAGTTGTGCAGGAGGGGTAGGAGTTGGATAGTCTTCGTTGGGAGAAGGTGGATGAGAGGGGTGAGGTGGTAGAGCGTAAGGAGGGTAAGGAGGACGACGGCGGGGATGGGGAGGACGACGAGGAGCATGTGGGGGAGCATCTTCCTGTGATCAGCTCTGTTATGCTCGCTGTCAACGGTAGTGAGAAAAGGTTAGCAGGAGATTGTTCGAGTGAGCGGCATCAGTCATCCTTGTTGATGCCTCCGGGACCAGTTGATAGAAGATTGATCAACCAACCACGCACCGCAAAGGCACCGGTCAAAACGCTCGGACCGCCAACCCAGACCCACACACCAAGCACGTCCCTTCCACACACCCATCCGATCCATGTCATGCCCCTGGTCGTGACCTTCCTTCTTGACTATCGTAATTGCTTCCGCTCGATCATCGCCTCGTCCCAACGTCTCGCCTCATCCTCCACCTCTTCCGGACTCATCGGGCTACCCAGACCTCTCTCCTCATATTCCATATCGGTATCCTCGAACGCCGCTCGCCGCGCCGCCCATTCCGCTTCTGATACGCCTTGATCCGAGGTCTTAGGGAAGCTGGTATCGACGTTTCCGGCGTGTTCCAAGAGGAGGGAGGTGAGGTTCCGTGCGAACTCGACAAGCTGGAACACCAGGCTGCATTCGAGTCAGCGACAGCGTGTTTGAAACGACATTAACTTACGAGACATTTGGCCCGATCCATGGACTTTGACATTTGACGAATTCGTACGCATCCTGCATGCCACTCAGGTGACCAAGGAGGTCAGGCAGAAGTCCTGATGCGGCGAGGGACATGACATATGCTATTACCAGTGTTGCTGAGCGCGAGATGCCGCATTGACAGCTGAAGTCGATCAGGTAGAGTCCAAGCTGGATTGAGGCTAGACGTACTGGATAAGTATCGGCTCGCCAGCTCGCCGTCCCGCCTCTAGCCATCGTATAGCATCCCAGAACCCCCACATCTCCCTTTCCGACCTCGTCGGAGCCGGATCGAACAGATCGTCCAGCCGGACGCCTATCGGAAGCTCGGCCAATCCGCTCTCTCCGTGTGACCACCGTAAATGGCAGTACTCCACCCCAGGTCGCCCAGAATCAGGCGGGTACGAGGCCAGCTTGACTTTCTCTTTGCCTTTTCCGTGAGCCACCGATCTTTCGAATGGATCGTCGACTTCCTGCGCAACATTAAATACCCTGATTCGCTTGCTTACCCTCGCTGCCTTCCAGTGCCAGACCGATTCTTCAGCGCCGAGGAAGACGCCGGGAAGCACCTCGATGGGACCGTCACCGTAGGGCTCGGCTGGACGTGTCTCGTATGGCAGCATGATCGGCCGTGAGGTGGACGGTGTGGACGATCTCGAGGCCGTAGCGGATGTAGAAGGGGACGCAGAAGAATGAATGTCTATGACGGGATAGATGTACATCGGCCGTGAGGAGGTCTCGTCTATTGCTGGGAATCCCTTCCCATCAGGATGAGCAGAGCGGAATCCCTTCTCGATGTCCATATGATTTGACACCTCCTCGGCAGTGTTGCTACGTCCTCGTAGCCTTTCTCGACTGGATCGTATCGGCCTGGGGACATGAACCGGTACAGGCGTAGGCGGCATGTCATCCGAAGACGGAGGTTGTGTGATGAGGCTCAGTAGACTGGGCCGTTGCAGACCTGTTGCAGATGCTCGACCGAGAGACATCGCCAGTGCGGGCGTCCTGGGAGGTCCAGGCGTATATGGTGTGTTGTGCTTCGACCCCGCGTCCGTCTCCGCTGTGGGCGTGGGGCAGTCCACGAATGGACTGCCAAGAGGGGCGACATTGGAAGTAGTAGCTGGAAGGGAGAGGGAGAGAGCAAGATGTTTCGGGTTGGACCGCCTCATCCGTAACGTAGGGGGCAGACTGGGCCGTGACGTAGCGGGTGACGACGAGGGAGGTATGTCTTCGAGCATAGGAGGTGTAACGGGTTCCTCGTGAGAGACACTGCGAATATCAATCGAGTCGTCCAGACTCGTGAACCCTGTCGAATGGGGCTTGGGAGACGTGAGCATCGTCATGATCCGTACAGGGGGGATGAGAAGTGTCGAATCCAAAGAGACCCCTGACGTTTCACCTCCTCGTGCGAAGCGACAGAGACGTTTGGGGTGCCTTTGAGCCAGGAGATAGGAATCTAGGGGCCGATGATCCGGCATGCAAGGGATAAAGGGGTCGTTTCTTGTGATTCGGTTGGGTAAAGGGATCGGGTGCGGTGTAGTCGCGTGTATTGTAGAGGATGATAGAGAGGGGTCGGGATGAGCGGTCGGGTGGGAGGTAGTTGGGCAGAGGGGAGGGGCGAATGGGCGAGGCGAGGCGAGCATTAGATCTGTTGAATTGGGGGACAGGTGACGGAGTGTAGGGAAAGGCAAAAGCCGAGTTGGATGGGAGAGGATGAAGTTGGTCAGCCAAGATTCAATTAGATGAAGTATGCAATGACGAGGACAGTCGACAAGCAGAGGACAGGATTATCAAGACCTCGTAACTCGGGGTATGGGGATCTCAAGCGGTCACCGTACGCCGGCGACGACTCAAGATCCCCAGCTGGGCGCCGCGTTTCGGACATTCGGGTGTAGAGGGCAGTGAAACGAACACAGCAGGGACAGGGGGTATGAGGCAATGGACATCTCCATCCAAGAGATACGGACTCACCATCGCGGTATGACCCTCAGAAACGCCTGGACTCAACAAAGACTGCACGCTGAAAGTTGAAGCTTTCGATGTCTTCTCAGAAAGCGACGACAAGAGAGGAGACCGGCGGCCTAGGAACCGTGCCGAACAACAGGGAGCGGCAATGGATTGATCAAAGGGATCCAGGGTGACAGGGCCGGTGTGGTGTTTCATTCAATAGTGTAGGGTCGATCAAATTTCCGGGGACTGCGGGATCTCGGGGAAACAGTCACGTCGGCCGATGAACAAGCCGCCATGGGGTGAGACTACGATTGGGCATCAATCAAAATGCGAAGCTGTACAGTGAAACGGGACCCTGACAATCATATGACGGACGATGCCCTGAGATCGTAATTTGGGTGGTGCCGATCGTAAGGTATGCGAGACACGCTTCGCCGGGAAAATGTACGACGTTTCAGCTCATGGGAACTATACCGGGCGGACAGGAAGCGAGGAGTTTTACTGGTGGACATACGAACTTTATGTTACCGAGCATCGGGACGCATTTGATTTATGGGGAGACTGCGATGCTTCTGCATGACGTGAAATGAAGACCCTCACTCTGAATCGTACAATACGGTCTTATTATCGCGAGTCTGAAACGGATTCATGCTCATCACCAGACCTGCACACCCCTCGGAACCCGCCTAGTACGCCGCCGCCTTCCTCGCCGCCAGCATCAGATGCGTCGAATGCTCGTCGTAAGGCGTAAGACCAGCGGGAATAATCTGCCAAAGATCGGGCGATTGGAACTGTCAAATCGTCAGCGGTCTCCTAGAGCTCGCAGTGGCCAAATATGGCTCACCTGGTAAGTCTTGGAGAGGCATGCCATGGTCGCCTTCAAGAAGTTACCCTGAGTGGCAGTCGAGCCCTTCGATTGGGCTGTAGTACACACGTCAGATCAGAACGTTTTGTCCGGAACTCAACACTTACTGTAGCAATCCTGAATACCGGCCATTTGAAGCATCCTCTTGCACGCCGGCGCCGCGACGATGCCGGTACCACGGGGCGCGGGGATGAGTCGACACATGACTGAACCGCTTTTGCCCGAGACCTTGCAGGGAACGGTATGGGGATCGGCGATGTGGGAACCCCAGTACCCTCGTCGAACGGGGACGATGGAGAGCTTGGCGGTGATGATGGCACCTCGGATGGCGGTAGCGACTTCCTTGGCGCACTTGACACCGAGACCGACGTGACTATCAATGGCCCATTAGCTAGGTCGAATGCCAAGGGACGGTGACTCACCCGTCAAAGTCCCCGACAGCGACGAAAGCCTTGAACCGAGTCCTCTGTCCAGCCGAAGTCTGTTTCTGTACCGGAGCGATGCTCATGACCTCGTCTTTGAGTGTGGGGAGGAACATGTCGATGATCTGATACTCCTTGACGGGGAGGGAGAAGAGGTAGATCTCCTCCATCGACTTGATCTTGCCGTCCTTTACGAGTCGGCCGAGCTTGGTGACGGGGACCCTACGAGCGAACGAGTATCAGCGAGCCGCTGATCTATGGATGCAGTGTGATACGGGACGGAGAGGAGACGACGGGCATGACATGGGATATAGAGCCGGAAGCGGAGCGAGTTTGGTAGACAAGGGTTCCTTGACCGCCCGCTGATCTCGCCTTCTGATGTCATGATCCTTCCGCATCGTACCGCGAGCAAGCTATCGAGCCGAGGGACAGAGGCAGAGAACAGTACTCACCACTCCTTCTCCTCGTCCTTCTTCCCAGCCCTCCTAGGTCCTCGTCGACCTCGTCCACGATCCCCACGTCCTCGTCCGAATCCACCGCGTCCGCCTTCGGCCATGATATTGTATTCAGAGAATCTGCTGCGAGGAACACCTGGTAACGCTGAGCTGAAGAATTATGTGACACGAATTCCAAGAGATAAGTGTTGCGGCGAAATGATTCAGCACCATTATCGCCGAGACTAAAGCTGCACGAGGCGTCGGAGATAATTCCCCTCCGATCAGGCTCCGCAGGCGGGTCAACGTTGTTTCGTGTGCTGATGAGATGTGGAGACTACTATTGAATACATATATCCACGCCATGCCATGAGAATTCATGCGAGACCACACCGTCTATATGCTCGTGGATGATCATCTAGTAACTATGCTACATTACCTATGACACCACATGTTCTCGTTTTCCACAACCATGCGAGACAGACGCCCTCGATCTAGGCTGTATGCTCCCCTCACATGACAATACAGCACTTGCCCACGCCCTTCTCCTTCTCCCTCCGTCTCCCTGCATGCTGCTTGGCGTCATTCCCATCCTTATCATAAGCCGCCCCGACCCCTCCATGTCCCTGATCTCGTACCAGCACCGCGGACCTCGTGGCTGACTCAAAGACTTGGTCGACGCCTTGATTTGTGAGTGCCGACGTCTCGAAGTATCCCCGAGCACCGATGGAAGAGGCCACTTTCTGCCCCTGCTGACAATCAGCCTATTCCGAGCGGGCCAAGGGAAAGGGATGGACGAACGGTGGCTTTGTCTATGTAGCGTTCCGAGGTGAAAGTTCCGTTCGCTAATGCTTTGTCCCGCAGGTCGGTTTTGCAGGCGACAAGGAGGACAGGGATGGCTTTCCCGCATATCGATCGGACTTCTTCTATCCACTAGAACGGTCCAGAGTCAGCCAATCCCGTGCACCCAGAGCTTCGGTGATCCTGAAGCCGTGGACGCTATGGTCCAGCCAGGACTCACCTTCTGCGTAACGTTATCTAAAGAGTCCGGGGAGTCGACGGCGAATGCGATGAGGATGACATGGGCTTTGGAGTATGATAAGGGTCGTAGTCGCTCGTATTCTTCTTGTCCTCTGCCATTGCGTCAGCATCGGCCGCCCCAAGGAGCACTGCCCGGATGAGCGACTCACGCCGTATCCCATAATGCCAGCTGTACAGGCTTCCCATCCAGCTCAATCTCCGTCACATAATTGTCGAATACTGTGGGCTCCTTCGATCAACGATCAGTACTGTAAGGCAGACCCCGCTGAAGCTAGGTGAAACATGGGATTTACATAGTTCTCCGGGAAATGCCCAACGGCAAAGACATTCAGCAGACTCGTCTTCCCCGCTGCACCATCGCCAACAATCACGAGCTTCCGCCGTATCTACAATGACTCAAGTCCGCGTATGACCGCGGAAGGGGTGGGACCCACAGCTCTGGGATTATTGGTGTTGGGTGATCCCGACATCCCTTCGTCGCCCTCTCAACCGAGCTCTATCCGCGCTTGACCTATACGAGCGATGCGGGAATTTGAGGCCGAATGGGATATCGGTAGGCGAAATGGAATGTCCCTAGGGCGAGATGATGTCAGGACCGGATGAGAAAGGAAGGGCCAAAGCGGTGCTGAAGGGGTGAGGCTGCGAAAGCTTCGGGTGAGCTAAATCGACATGCATCCGACTCGCTCTAGAAGTGCAAGAAGCGGATGAACTTGGTGAGACTGATCGTCTCACCTACGAGGCTGCACCGCATACAGGGGTAAAAACAGGGCAAGGCTGATCAACTCACGTCTTGATTGCCCCAAAATGACTGTCGGGAATCAAGCCGCTGATCTTTTCGTGCATCCATCCGCCCGGTGTCCGGAAATAAAATCGTCCCACAAGCGGACCTTACGGCACGACCCGCCAAACTGGATAGCTGCGGCGACTTGTCTAGGAGACGGATGGCGTCACCGGAACGTGGGGAAGCGGGCCGAAACGATGCCGAGTGTGCCTGAGCTACTGAAGGAGCCTATCTGTCTTCTAATCCCGGACTTTGAAGGCTGAGGCGTGAAGCAACAGAGAGAAACTTCACAGTTTGAGCGGGTGACGTAGACAAGCGCCGTTCGGGGACTCGAGGGATCTTGAGGATGACCTGAGCAGCGGAATGATCGTTGGACCACGTGGGAACCTACCCCAGGTTTCCCACGATGGATAAAGTGGTGAATTCTACTTCCGGCTCGTCGGCTATGACGGCATGACAACAAAGGATACCTTGGGCGGACGAGTTGGCTTCGCCATCTCTCCTCACATTCCTCTGTACCTCTCCCACTGATAGTTGATGCGACCGATCTGTCGAGCTCGGTAGCGATAGCACGATGGACATCACCCTCGTCCCACCCACCTCGATCCTCTCCCATCACTCGCACGAGATCTACCAACCCCTTCTGCCCTCCTCTATGCCTCGACGAAGATCGCCGTATCCGTACACCTGCCCTGCTCCTCGATCCCCTTTCGCCGGCTGCTCTTCCTACCGCACCAAACGACTGTACGAGCCTCCGCCACTCCTCGACGGCACATGTCCCCTCGACCTGCTGCCGGACGAGATTATCCTTTCGATCCTCTCGTATCTCGACTGGGACGAACTGCTCTCGATCCGGAGCGTCGACCGACGGATATCTGAGCTGGCTCTCTCACCAGCATTATATCATACCCTCACGCTCCTGTCCCTCCCTCCTTCGCCCCTTCCATCAGTTCTAGCCAGCCACATCCTCCCCGCAACTCGACATCTTCACCTCCATCTCTTCCCATACCCTTCGCCCAACCGCTCTATCCATCCCAGCTCAGTCCTGCTCTCTCTCCTCAACGCCCTCCCACCCGATCAGCTCCTCTCTCTCAGTCTACCTTTCTCCGCCCCATACCTCCCGATGTCCGAGATGAGCGAGATAGCCCGTATCGACGGGAAGATCGAGCAACTGGACTTACGGGGCAGCGGACTGGTGGGGCCCAAGTGGGGAGGCTGGTTGAAGAATGTTGGCACTTCTGGAAGGGGCCTGCGGGAGTTGGATTTGGGGTTCACCAGTATCTCTGCCTTGCCAATGGAGAATTCCCGACCGCCCACCCCTGACCCACTCGACCGATCACCAACCCCGCTTCATCCCTTCCGCAGCCTTGTCTCGCTTTCACTCGCTTCTTGCTCCAGTCTTCCAGCTTCAGTCCTCGCCGACTTCCTCGCGACACTACCCCCAACACTACAGCGAATTGACCTTTCTCGGCTTGACCAGATCACTTTCCCAGCTCTCTGGGACATGCGGGTGACCACTACAACCGAAGACGAAGATCGAGACGCTATCACGCCAACGGCACTGAAGGAGATCAAGGTCGTCGGCATCGACCACCTCACGCGACTAGATGTACGCCGACTCAAGCGGCACTGGGTAGACCAAAGGCGGGCCTGTTTCCTTCGACCGATCGCTGCGACCATCCAGATACCAGCGAAGAGGGTCTGGGGTGTCCCTCGAACACCCGAGATGCGGACGGTCCCCCTCAGTCCTCCTGATACGCCGGTCGTGCCTAGCAAGCAGTCAAGACTGGAAGTAGGACTTCCGTTCTATCCCCGCTCTTCTTCTCGTACGGAGATTCACTTTGGCCTTCCAACCCCACCCTCGTCTCAGCGCTCCTCACCGACCCACCACGCTGAGTCTGCTGCGAGTGAAGTCGATCAAGTGTCCATCAATGTCATCCACTCGGCGATTCTGGAGAGCGAGGACGAAGCGGGCTATCGGCAATTCATAGGTGAAGTCGCAGGTGGGACTCTAGGTGTCGGGCTGGGTCTGGGATGGGACGAAGTGCAAGGAGAAGGAGAGGCATGGGTGGAAGTTGACGGAGGTGGGGTCATGTAAACTCTCGCACTTCTATGCATAGCCTGATACAGACCGAAAGTTCGTCGGTGAAACGTGACATCGCGGGAAGATTACGTACTCTGCCAGTGCCAAGCCCACGCCGCATTCCCACAATTTCCTTCAACCCCTTCCATTCCCCAACTTCACCAAAAAATCGGCAATCGGCAATCATGTCTGAAGCTCCTCTCATCGTGTGTATGGGTAACCCCTTGGTGAGAAGTCGGAGCTCAGCATCGTTCTTGACGCTGACCTGACCCAGCTCGACATCCAAGTCGACCCGAAGAATGGGCCAGCATACCTCGAGAAGTACGGGCTCAAGTCGAATGATGCGATTCTAGCAGAGGAGAAGCACCTGCCAATGTGAGGCGTTCCTTCCTCCTTTGCCATTGTCAGCCTCATTGATTTTCTAGCTACGACGATGTGGTCCAGAATGCCGAGGTCACCTACGTTGCGGGAGGAGCCGCTCAGAACGCCGCGCGGGCCGCAGCGGTACGCCTTCCCCTTGATCTGATGCTCAAACTTACTGTTGGGCTCGTCCGTAGTATGTCCTGCCTCCCAATTCGGTAGCCTACATCGGCTCCGTCGGCGACGACGACCTCATGCAGACCCTCCGATCGGCCAACGAGGCCGAATCAGTCCTCTCATACTACCAAGTGCAACCGCCACCCGCCCGAACCGGTGCTTGCGCCGTCATCATCTCCTCTCACAACCGATCCTTGTGCACAACCCTCCGTGCTGCAGAGATGTTCACCCCGTCTCACCTCTCATCCCCAGACATCGCAGGACTCCTCTCTGGCGCGAAGTACGTCTATATCGAGGGGTACTTCCTCACCCATGGGATCGTGAGTGCCCTGGAAGTCGCGAAAGCTGCGAGTAGTCGGGGTAGGACGGTAGTATTGAATCTGTCCGCCCCGTTCATCCCGCAGTTCTTCAAGGTTCAGCTGGAGGAGCTATTGCCGCATGTGGATACCCTGATTGGGAATGAGAGTGAGGCCGCTGCTTACGCGGAGGCCGCTGGCATGGGAGTGAGTCTCCCTGCCCATCACAGCTCGCACAACAGGTGAAAAATGGCCACGGAAGTCTCGCTGATGACTGCCCAGGACGCTCCGCTGAGTCAAGTCGCCTCGACCCTCTCGGCATTCTCCAAATCCAACGCCTCCCGCCCGCGTCTCGTAATAATCACCCAAGGCGCCTCCTCGACCCTCGTCTCCTCCTCCTCCCCCTCGCCATCGTCATCCAACCTGAAAGCAACCGACGAGAACCCAAAGACCTACCCGGTTCCCAAATTGGCGCGCGACAAGATCATCGACACGAACGGCGCAGGCGATATGTTTGCAGGTGGGTTTTTGGGCGCGTTGGCTTTGGGGAAGGACCTGGATGAGGCGATCGGGGTGGGGCATAGGTTGGGGCAGATGTGTTGTGGGCAGATAGGGCCGAAGTTGGATTTCCCAAAGGTCAAGGTGTTATAGGGTGAGCGGATGAACAGAGAGGAACGGCGAATACCGTACATGAGGATACCACATTCGATATACTGAATATAGATGTCGTGATGCGATGATGAAGCAGTGCGAAGATCGAGGAGAACATCAGGCGGTCCTCTGGCATCATTCTGCTGTGCTGACGATCCAACTTCATGCACCCATGATCATCCGAACCAAAAGAAGCTGCAGGTACTCTCCAGGTTCTCACCCCACACAGTTGAAGCCTGTGAGCGAGAATATCATTACATGTCTCGTGGTTCATCCTTCGCATTCTCGCTCTCCATGCTACCCTGTGCCACAGATACCTCGTCGTCTAATGATCATGCTCCATCTTGGGTAACGGTCCCTTCTCCGTCATCTCCCCAACTACCGCACCATCAACACTGCTCATTGATCAACCTGAACACTCACCCGTCCCGAACACGTCCAACGAGTCAATCCTCGTCGTCTCCTCCCCCTCCTGGTTATCTTTCACCAGCACATGCAGACTCCTAACATGTTGGAACCTGACAAACCTCAACTCGACCCTATTCCCAGCCACGTCCTCCTTCGTCAACTCGATCTCCTGCTCGGCCGTCAATCCCTCCGCATCCCCAAAGTCCATGCTCAGGTGATTGGTAAATAGTTTGACCGTCTTTGGAGCTTGAGAGGGGGATACGGCGGAGAAGAATTGGATAGACTTGAGCTTGACGGTCTCGTTGAACGAGATGGAGATGAGGAGCTCGGGATCGACGTCCGATTCGAGGAACGATTGTCCTTTCGGGCCAGAGGAGGAACCTATGATGGAAGAGAGTGGGTGGGAGGAAGATTCGTTGAGACAGGTTAGGGATTTCGAAGTGATGTAGGGCAGGAGGGAGATGGTGTTGTCGGCGGGAGCGGCGGGGAGCTTGGTGCTGCTTGATGAAGAGGAGGATGCGGCCGGAGCGGGGACGGGTCCGGCGTGGCGGGTGATCAGGGCGTTGAGTTGTGGCGGGGAGGCGCCCCGAAGCTGGTAAGTGAGTCAGATAGGATGCCGAAGTCTGAGCTAGAGGGAGACGCACTTCGTCGACTTCCTTTCCTCCTTTGAGGAACTTGAAGGTCGGCATGGCACGAACGTTGAACCTCTGGGCAAGCTGCTGTTGCTTGTCGACGTCGATTTTCTACCGTTCCATCAACCTTCCTGACTATCTGAATACAACAAGTCGGCCACTCACCACAAACTTGACATGCTTGAACTGCTCCATCGTCAGCAATTCGCCTCGAAAGCTTCGCTCGACATGTACCTTGTTCGACAACTGCTCAAGCACCGGCGCAATAGCGTGACACGGTCCACACCATACCTGTTCATTTGTCAGCATACTTCTCCCCAGCGAGTTGCTATAATATACCGCGTGAAAGTCAATGACCAAGAGCTGAGCCGGAGGGAGGTTCTTGACAATGTTGTCGAATTCTGACTCATCAGCTCGGCCAATCCAGCAGGCCAGAACAAAAGGTACCAGACGTCGAGGAGATCTCCGTCATGTTGGGGGCCATGATGTGAGGCCTTTGTTATCAGGTCGAATCAGGTGGCGAGGAGGAGGATCTGGGATGAGGAAAGGAACAATATCGGGTGTTGGCTGGAATGCTTCCGCGGAAATGTTGGTGGCGGAGTGGCGTTTGTATCTCTACGATCCGATTGGTGATCTGAGAGATGCGACAGATACCAACAGCGAGAATGCTCTCCATATGACGACGCTGCTCACAAGGTGGCGGATGATGATACATACTTGTCAGACGTTCGGGAACGTTCAAAGCTCGACGAAGAGAAACTGGTTGACTAGGGTAGCGCCACAAGAGACATCGAGGAGATCAGGGACTTCCGGACCAGACTGGAGACCATCACTGACGACGAAGATGAGGACGCCAGAGGCACAGGATTCTTGTTACGGTCGAACACTCGCGACTCAAGCGATTATCCTACCCGTGCCGGCGAAGCCGATCGTTACATCGACAGCGTGGATATCCACATGTCCAGCTATTATTTGAACTCGGACAAAGGAGCGATGCGTCTCAGCGAGCTAAGCAGAATCCCTCGCGGCGCAGGAGTTGGTGAGAGGGATGCGGGATGCGATGACGGAAGGCATGCACTGGAGACGCTGTAGTCCTGTATGTACATTAGATTGCCAGCCGAATGCCTGAATTGCAGGTAGTGTCTGAGATTTTCCAGAGCTGGAACATGGGGTATGTGCCAGGATTCGAAAATATTTCCATCGTCTTTTGCCACTAGCTGGACCCGCCGGTCTTATCGTACCTTTGGGAATCTTCGAAGGCAGGAGAATGCTGATGAAAAGATGGTATAGACAGCTCGTCTTGGGGTAAATAAGGCTCTGCCTTCCGCGAATCCCCATTGCAGCAAAACATACTGAGCCGGACCAACAAACGTATTCGTGATTTGACACAAGATGCCCCCATCCAGGAAGAAAAGGCGCGGGGGAAACAAGGGTGACAGAGACTTCTACGCTCACAATTCCGACGATGACGACGTGAGGCTCAGCCAAGAGGAAGCCTCAGACTCGGATGATGGGTCGCCTCAGATGGGTCCACCGAGTTCGTCCTTGAGATCACGTACCGATAACATGTCTGATTTCCAGAAGAGAAAGGCGGCACTCGATTCCACCTACGATAGCATGAATCCACGTCCCAGCGGGGCCAGGCAGACCATGTGCGGCTCCCGCCCAAAAGTCAAACCATCGGGGCCAATGCCACCTCCAGTGCCCGGAGCGTATCAGGGACTGGGTATCCCGAGTACATACCCCGGCAGTGGGAACCGCGAAGTGGGTACGGCTGGTTACGCTCCGACGAGCACAGTTTCACAGGGCTCGTATCCTTCGACCCCTGCTCCCATTCGTTATGAGACTACATCAGGTTACGAATACAACTCAAGTTATCCCACGGCTGACGAGTTTGAAGCGGAATATGCCTACGCAAGGAGTAATCCAGACAGCTTCTATCCCGAATTCAACCCCCAAGTGAGAAGGACCCCAGCACAGCAGAGAGCATCCGGACAGGCACTTTCCCGAGCGCAATCCATGGCAGACGAGGAGTCGTCAAAGAGCGGCCAGAAGTCTCGACGATGAGCGCTTGCGAGAAACGGGATTTGTACGAGAGAAAAGTCCAGCTGTTCTGTCTATTGCGCCAATGCTGCTCTAGATTCTCCGTATATAGTATGTCCTGCTTTTGCGATGCTGATGAGAAAGATGTGCCTGCAGTATCTGAAATGTATGCGGAGGGAAAGTCAATCCGTTGGGATCATGTAATATAGTGCGTGTCGAGTTTGTTGTAGTTTATGATGAATGCATAAAAAAGGACGAGCGAAGTGAAAACTTTCACACTATGAACGAACGCGTCGCGCGCGAGCTTATCCGAGCCTTCCAACACTCCCACTCGAGGTAGCGAGCGTGCGATGCTAGGCCGAGCGAACGAGGGGACCGCCAAGGTTGAACACAGACGAGGCGTCCGAGTCCGAGTTGTTTGAATGGTCGTCCGAGTTGTTCAACTTCGAGAGTGGTTCAAGTAGAATTGAGCGAGTAGCCCTGATATCCTTCATGGTGCTCTCCAGAGAGAGGAGAGCCTTGTCGAGCGCAACAATCGCAGTAGTGTTGCAAACGACTGAAGCGTGATCGAGTGAAGCGTCCGAGCTTGG
>JAABUH010001448.1_pt1 | contig 26469 bp, 37 predicted proteins | sample 5559121 | NCBI WGS metagenome assembly JAABUH01 (sample SAMN10711871, study PRJNA513364) | rock metagenome | isolation source: Antarctica rocks | place: Antarctica: Victoria Land, Battleship Promontory nord | collected 2015-12-28
ATGGGACTCAATCGAGGAACGCTGGGGAACCTCCTACAAGACGGGAACCTATGTATATGAACCCGTAGACTATCACTCAACAAATCGCTCATAGAATATGCCTCAACCGACTGGTCGATAAGAAGTCAACAAAGGTTCGATAAGGGCCGTGACGTGGATTTGCGGTTTCAGATCGATAAGGTCACGTGGTGAATGTGTGTGGCGGTGGCCGACATGACACCTCCACATCTGTCACGACTCTGCCTCGTCTTCGAACCAAAGGCCCAATCACACAACAAATAGACGTGAATAGACGACTGAAGGCTTGGATAGACGAGATAGAGATCACTCAATGCAGATCTCTCTCTCGATGACTATAGGTCAACTACTGGAGTCGACGACTTGACTTGGCTTGGCTTGACTTGACTATTGAGGTACACTTGGGTAGCTGAAGGCTCGGTCGAAGATCAAGGGTGATCGTTGGTTGGAATGACTCTTGACATACAATCGAGGATCAATGAGGATCCTCCTACGGAATATCCAATATACCTAATCCAAGATCATCCAACGAGTAGACGATCTCTCAACTGAATTTGATACACCCCGGGTCGCCGAGCGATAACGAGTCGTTGATAAAGAAATATGACGTAGCGTAATCCATGTAGAGGTGGAGGTCGATGTGGCGGTGAATGATGTGGCGGTGAATGATGTGGCGGTGAATGATGTGGCGGTGAATGATGTGGCGGTGAATGATGCGGCGGTTAAGGTATGACAATATCCCCACCGCTACACAGCAATACTGCAGAGGTTGCTTACTCAGCCCACAGCTACCTTACAATTTGGCAGTTATGTGTTTTGCACTTATAGCCATTCTGATACTCCATGCGTCACGGTGCTACGTCGACCAGCAATAGCCCGACGCTCAGCTCCTGGAATCGACGACCTTTGACTAGGCTTCGGCGAAGTTAGGCTACCGTTGTCAAATTTAGCTTGAATAACTCGAGGACACGCATGGGTAGCCGAGTCAAGTGCCGGTCGAGTAGCGTAGGTTAAACAGTGCAAGGCCTAGATCAAGTACGGCAAAGCTAGGTAACTATGAATGACTATCGTTGACTTTCAATCTCGAATCGCTGGTTCTCTCCGTCTGTCAAACTCATCTCTCTTGTACCTTGTTCTCCTGGCCTATCTTGGGCTTGTCTTGTTTTGAGATCAATGGTGTTTCGTTGTAGGCGAGGGGAAGCGTGCTGAGGACAATAGGAACGATTTGGAGACAATGGAGCGAGACATGGCCGCGTTTCGGCGAACAACGAACATGGTCGAGCCTCGTTTCAAAGTACAAGGCCGAAGTGAAGCACTGGTTGCTTATAGTCGGCGATATTCGGCGATGCTATCCGAGCTTCGATTTACGATCGTGACACCATAGTTCATGATCTAATTCTCCATCTCGGGATTGTCAGATAGTATAAACCTACTCCGGTCACCTGCAATCTAGTCCATCCAGCATCCTTGGCCCTGAGCTAGTCACGTCTAGCCTTCAGCATCGCAAATCTAGCCTAACTCTTGTCACTCCTTCCTTTGCCACTCTTCTACAACAAGTCAGAGACAGACCCCTCCCGCACCGACCCCCAGATCCGGCATCCCCGGTACTAGGACCGTGACAACCGCAGATTTGACACTGATAGAACAGCGCCTAGAATGTCTCAGACTTGTTGACTATGGACCCAATGAGGACAGGACTAGATAGGTTGGGTTTGAACCAACTAGATACATATGATCAAGAGCTAGAGAAAAGAATAAGTCAAGAGCAAAAGTAAGTCCTTATATATTGTTTTGGACATCTTCTGCGGACAAGTCTACCTGTCCATATAGTATTCCAGGGTTGTCCACGTCCTTTTCCTGTGTGTTCCATCTGAATCCTCCTAATGCCAGCTGGGCGATACGTGGTGTGTCTGCGATACCAGCTGGATTGAGGCGGTTCCCAAGGCTACCAGTTAGTATTGGGTGGATGACCAGTGTAGCCATGTGGAATTCCGTAACTCCAAGTTCCAGGTGATGATTATGTGGTACAACCTGGTTGTAGAATTGATGACGTGAACATGATGAGCTCAGCGTGACTTATGACACAAGTTCTTGAACAGTATCTTTGAGCCTTCATCGTACAACCAAGACAATTGATGGTTGTCAACCGCATAACAGATCCAGAGTTGGGAGCTTGAATGACAAATGTAAAGAATTATGTATGTCTAGCTACGTGGAGGCTGAGTCATGACTTACAACTAAGCATGCGGGAACGATTGCTAGGGGGCTGTCAGGGTGCTACTTGACCAGCGGGTATGTCCAAACATTCGGCTCCTTGTTTTGACAAGGGTAGGATAACTTCGGCAAAGGAGACCTGCAATCAACAATGGGCAATGTGATACCTCGAGGACACACGAGGGTGTAGCCAGGTTAAACGCCGGTCAAAGTAGCGTGCTTGATGAATGCAGAGGCAAGGCTAGAGTAGGCTATGGGACTACAGTACAAGGAAGACTTCAACTCAAATCGCTGGGTCTTTCCCTCTCTTGTCTCTCCTCCTTATAACCTTCGTCCGTCGGGCTGTCCGGCCCGTGGGCTCGTATTATTTCCTTTTCTCTTTCACCATACATCACCTTACTACAAGCTTTGTTTACCTCCATACTGAAAGATGTCAAGTGAACAAAGATGATGAGTACCCGTACGGGATTGGAAGTCCTTTTTGCCCCTACTCAAAACAACCCAAGTCTACCTCTGACTTCAAGCCCACTCAAGCTGCTGGACGTGGCAAGAGATCCACCTCTTTAAGCACCAATCCTACTCAACAATCACGTCAACAACCAAGAAGGAGAGGTTCTGGCAAAGCAAGTCGTACACCATTGCCGGAGAAGCCATCAGCTCACCCAACTGAGACTGGCATGCAGTCCAAAAGGCCTTTATCCTCCAGTCAAATTCTGCCTCAGCAGGCAGCGGGCAATCAGAGAGGGAAAGCAAGGACACTCAGAGACGGCAACGCCAGGACAAAGGACATTCAACGACCAAGCCTACAAAGTCAGTCAAGTCTGGTGACAGCATATTTGTGTGCTATGAACGCCAACAGCAACCACGCACAGATCGCCCAGGTCCTCAAACATCCACAGCAAGCACGCACAGATCGCCCAGGTCCTCAAACATCCACCATGAACATGTACCCCAGCGTTGAAAAGAACATCGAACAGTGGTCCAGCTTGGCGCAAACCCTCCACCTTACTTTCTCCTCCTTCCAAGTTGCAAAAGATCAGGACTTCAAAGGTGGTGTCAGGGATGAGGATTTCCAACAACAATGGTCCACAGACTTAGCAAATTCTGCCAAACCATTGAATGCGACAAGAAAGGAGCTGCAAACGATACTGGACAGCTTGAAAACCGACAGAGAGGCTGTGAGATTTTTATACCATCAGTTCAATGAGCTTGTACGCCCTGAATTTGACAAACTGAACATCTCCAAGGAAAAGCCAATGAACTGGTTGAGGAACCTGAGAAACCAGAAGCGGCAAGACTCACATTCGGCAATCAGAGGGGAGTTTGGTAGAGAGCTGAACAGAATTGGGCAACATACAACAGGCCTCGAGACGACTCTCAAAAGTTGGCAATCTGTCCATGCTTCGACTGCTTCAGGTAAGTCTCATCCTGCTGTCTGATACTTGCTGAGTCCAACCTTTTTTGGAAAGGGCAGTGTGCCGTAGTGGTCCACAAGCCTGGATGGTCCTGGAAGTCTGTTACATATTGCTTAGAGGATCCCCCGGTCCATCCATACCCCATTGTCAGTCTAGATCATATCAGTTCTCTGTTTATGACATGTATCCCTGTGACATATTCTCAAAAGATGCTAATCTTTTACCACCTGAATGCATTTTCAATTCACAACAAAGATCGGTAATTTTAGAATGTAGCCGCTCACATCCATACTGTCAGGGACTGGGAGTTTGGGGGGGGAGGGGGGTTGCTACTGATGGAACAGGGCCTAGAATGTCTCTGGCTTGTTGACTAGACTGCTGGGGCTGTGACCGTGCAAGGACCGGACTAGATAGGTTGGGTCTGAACCAACTGTATACATATGGTCAAGAACTAGAGAAAAGGACAAAGTCAAGAGTAAAAGTGACCCATATATCTTTCATGGTCTTTGCCGTTTTGTGGATCTTTGCCAGACAAGTCTACCGCCTACCCATATGGTGCCCAACTGGTGTCCACCTCCTTTTCTTTAATATCCGTCTGAATCCCATAAGGTGCCAGCTGGGGGCCAGCTGCCATATGGTGCCAGGTGGTACCAGTTGGTACCAAGTGGTTGGCATGTGGTTCCGTATGGTACCGGGTGGTATGGTCTGGTTCCATATGTATATCATGTGGTACCAAGTGGTTGCCAGGTGATACGGGGCGGCTGTACTGGCATACCGTGTGGTTGGGTGGATAGTGCGTATTGACCATGTGGGGCTGAGTTCTGGGGACTGGATATAGTGTAGAAGCCAAGTTACTGAGGTAATCATCATGAGTCAAGCGTGGTTCAAGAAACATACCTAATGTCTGCTCCTCAGACCAATCTTTCCATAGCAATGAAAATTCATCAACACAGTATGACATCACGGAAGAGCAATGTAACATCTGGATGGAACCATCAGCCTGATGCGCCATTTATCTTACTTTTGGACTGTTCCTTAGTGCTCATGGTGGGACCAAAGGCCAGCTGGATAGTGAATTTGTGGGGATACGATGTAAGACATTCATTGATTCCAGGCCCCCTTATTTCCGTGCCAATCAATCCCCCGATCCTGTCAACAAGCCTTCTCATCATAACGTTTCAATACTACTCATTTCATTCCGCGTCTTTGCATCTCACCCGCTACCCTCACTCCACATCAAGATGGTCTCATCGAAAGGTAAACCTACCGACCCGAAGCTTCGCGAAGAGGTGAAAGACAGTATGCCTCATCCCTCTCCTCTGGCAGCGTCTCCGGCTGATGAGAAGTAGAGATCAAGGAGCAACCCAACAAGGATGGTTCGGGGAAAGGTCAATGGGCCGCCTGGAAGGTACGTCGGTCCCATCTGTCAAAGTGGCTTTGAATGCGGCCCTGACGATGTGTGCCTAGGCTGCGAAGCTGAGTAAGGAGTACGAGGCGGAAGGAGGAGGGTATGATAATGAAGCGGGCAGTAAGAATGAGCCGAAGAGGGGTGCGCCGAAAGCCAAGTCCGAGGACAAGAAGAAGAGCGAGATTGGGCCGAAGAGCGAACCGAAGCCAAAGAGTGAGAGCAAGCCCAAGAGCGATAGTAAGCCGAAGAGTAAGGGTGGAGTGAAGAAGGACGAGTCGAAGAAGGAGAAGGAGAAGGATGAGAAAGACGCCAAGGATGACGAAACGGCCGAGGATGAGGATGAGGAGAAAGTTGACGAGGACGAGGCACCAAAATCGAAAGCGAAACCGAAATCGAAACCGAAGAGTACCGCATCGAAGAAGGCTGAGCCGAAGGAAGCGAAGGAAGGGACAAGGAAGAGTGAGAGAGCGACGAAGAGGAAGGCTGAAGATGGCGAGGTCGAGGCCATACCGGCGTCTAAGAAGAGTAAGACTAAGGCTTGATCTTTCGGGTCTGATGGGTACGGAGAGCAACGGGTTCTTGGGTAACGTGATGCAAGGCTTTGGGCAACTACGACTGATATACAGGCGATATTGAATTTATCGTCTCCTCCATCACTTGAGCTCACTCGCGCTGACCCATCGAACGTTATCGAAAGTTATCCAGCGAAACTCGTCCCGTACAAAACCAATGAACCTCAAAGGATCCTCCGATGTCCCGCCTCAACACAGGTGGACAACGTCCTTTCAACACTAGCTGACTCCCGCTATATCAGCCCACACGACACCTTACTCTTCCTCATACTCCCTCGTCACCCTCCGCTAATCCTTTATCCATCCCTGTCCACTAACCCTACCCATAACACCATGCAGTCTTCCATCACAAGTCCCAATCCACCTAACAAATCCCATTCCCCTAAAACGCCACTCTCCCCACAAGCCCTCCAAGCGACCTCCTCCCGCCTCTTCTCACCTTTTCTAAAATCACCACGTATCCCGACCCAGCCCAATCCACCAGCTCTAGCCTCTTCCCGACTGCCCCCACCTGCAGCAGAAATTGACGAGCGACCGAGATACCGTGTCCGAAGGTTCAGGCTCTGGAGGGATAACGCGCCAGCGCTGAGGAAGATCGTACTTGATCCGACACAGCGAGGTGAGTATACCTTAGCTTGACGTATAGGTTGCGATGCTAAGTGGCATTCATGCAGTCCAGCTAAGGCGGTATCAAGCCTTCTCGATTCCCAATCGGATGTCCTTGCAGCGTGGAACATCGGCTCTGCATCGAGGCTCGTTGGCGACGAGGTGGATATCACCTGCACGAGCCAACATAGGGGATCTGAACCTTCCAGCCCGAAATCCGCCTCTCAATACCTCAGTCGCTTCTTCATACCCTCCGAACGCCAATGCCGTACAGCATGCTCCGCCACGCATTCCAGCGAACGTTACCTTATCACCCCCAATAGATTCCGTCAACCAAAATCTGCCGCCTCAAACGCATACTCCTCAAAGAGCAAAAGCACATCCTCCAGCTCCCAGCAATCCAAATCTACGGACTCAGGCTGCCCCGCCTCAACCAGCCAATGAGGCCACACCCGTCTTGTCGAATGCCATCAATCGACGGTCGAATATCATCAACCAACGTTCGGCCACTCCACAAGGCGGTCCACCCAAACCAGCCAAGGTACCCAAATGGCAACGCCGTCAAATCCATCAGCGACTCCTCCAGAACAAGTACGTTCTGGATCAAGAACACGAGCGGCGGTTCAGGAAGGGGATGGCTCTTCTCATGGCGGATGTAGTACGGTTTGAGGAGGACAACCTGTAAGTTCGGCCCTATCCAATCCATTCCATTTCCAATTTCTCGTGAGATTGCACATTGGATTGAGGACGATTTATGGACAAGTGGAGATAGTGTTACTGATGATTGGATTTAGTGTTGTTGGTCAGGCGGGTTCGGAGGGGTTTTGGAGCGATGATGTGATAGTTGATGAGGTTGTACAGCTGTAAGTCCCCTCACCTCTTTGCTTGCGAGTAATCCTCCTCCCCTTCCCCCTCGACTACATAAATCAACCTTGATCCGACGAGACGTTCTGCTTCTGAGAAACTTGAGCGGGTCTCTCGATGATCCGGGCTAGGCGCTAACGATCGAGCTGTAGGACAAAGTTCTTCGCTGACATCCGACACAAATCGACAAATGTCTACGACCACCTCCAACCCCCCTTTCACGCTGACCTCGGTCCAGTCCGAGGGCGGGTTGAGGCTCACAGAGCGGTGAAAGCGGAGAAGAGGGCCAAGAAGAGGAGGAAGGAGGAGCGGGCGGCGAAGAGAGCTGAGGAGGCGAGATTACGAAGTTTGGCGGAACAGCCGACTTCGACGGGACCAGCCTTGACAGGTGGTATCGCATCCCCCTCGACCCCCACGGGTAGTACTGGACTCGCAAAATACAGTCCAGTCCCTACCGCTCATCTCCCTGGAAACGGGATATCGGTCCCTGGACTCAATAAGCCGAAGCCAGTTCTGCCGACACTGGACCACTCAGCCATAGCGAGGAAGAAGCAACGACTCAAAGAAGATCTTCGAAAAACCCGTGCCGATCTAGAACGCGCCAGAGCGAAGGTGGACTCCGGCGGTCTTGACATTCCCTCGGACTCACTCGCAGACGAGCCATCACCACCTTCGACCGCTTTAGTCACTCCCACGGCTTCGATGTCATCGATCCGAACCGATTCTCCGAACCGAGATCGAAAGGGGAAATCCAGATCCTCGCCTGGGCCGAGATCGGGTGATGGTGAAGCGGTCCCGGAAAGATGGCCACATCTCGATCCCGAAGCTCACAACACCCTCGCCCAGCAGTTGGCAGCTTTAATCATCGGTGCTCGATTCCCTCGTCCTGAATCTAGCTGGGAGACAGCAGCCGAGGATGACGGGATTGAGCTTCATACGCCAGCAGAGGTAGTGGAGACGACCCTTGATGAGCTCCTGGAAGACTCTGATGAAGAAGTCAGTCTACCTGAGGAGAGTGGTGAAGATCTTAACCACCCAGACGATGATATTCCCTTGGCTGGAGGTATCCAGACGTCTGAGGACGGGTCTAGGCCAGATGAAGTCGTGGATAGGTATCGAGATGGTACGGAGTCCGATACTGCTCCAGGTTCTGTGACACCGCTGCCATCCGATGCGCAAACTGAGGCATCGGAAGTCAAGTTCGGTGATTTCAATATGGATGAAGATACCGCACTTCCTGGGAGTACAATTGGACCCGATCCATCAGATCTCGAAGCAAGACTATCGAGAATTGATATACCGGATGACACCGAGACATCTTCCAACGATTCTCTTGTAAAAGACTCTGTGGGAGGAGAGTCGTTGCGGGATGATGGAGATTTTAACGACACTGAGTCTTCTCATCCTGTATCTAGGCATCGATACCGGAGACTTCGCGGAGTGTCGCTCATTCGGTGACCACATATGACCTAGATACCGCAGATACCGATGCATGCTGTACAATCTACTTCTCTACTCTCCTGCGAATAATCTTACAACAAGGTAGCTGGTCGCGCCGATAAATCGGAAGACTGCGAAATGTCAGCGTAAGGTCCCTGAAATGTGACAGTGAAATTACAAGCTAATCCTGCGACAGTACTGCCGGGCCAAGATCCGTCAACGCTGCAGCCAGGTAAACAGTGTAGTGAAAAGGACGCACTATAACAAGATCCCCATATATGTCGTCGCAAGCGCTCTCGACCCACCACTGGTTTGCCTGCGACTTATCAGCATTTAGCGCAACTATACGTTGAGCATGACTGACAGTATTGCAGCTGCTAAAGCTCCATTTGACATCGTCCAGGCTAACAGTACCTAAATTGCGTCAACTAATACTTCATACAATTCTGGCCGCGACCGACATTCGTTCGGAAGTTCTGTATGGGAATCATCAGCTTGTGTCACTGCGCAATGGTGACTGTGACCCACCTTATAGTAGTCCTCCTGCTTCTGATCCTCCGAAACAACCTTCACCTCCTTCGGCGCCTTTCCAGCCAAAGTCTTCAGCTCAGCAGCGTAAACCTCGTTGATATCGTGTTGTTCCACGGGGACATCGACAGTGACCTCATCTTTGTTGTCGGAGTGGGATTTGACAACTCCCAAGTCTTCGCTGACCTGATCACATCGTTAGCGAAAATTTCCGCTACATAATGCGCAACACACCTTGTCGGAGCCTTTCGTTCCCCAGGACTGAGATACAGTCAATTCCTATTCTGAAAATAGCAACCTGTACATACCACATCGTGCACGTTTGAGAAGGCGTAAACACTGCTCTGATCAGCTGGAACCGTCCACCGAGACACTATCACTCACTTCAGGACATTGATGTATGACGGTGCAAGCTGACGATCCCTCAGTCACATTGAATGGACAAATCGCTTTACTCACCAAAAGATATTGCAGGAAACTAGTGACTTGGTCAAATCAGCATTCCATCTCGAACGTTTCGTAAACCTATGACTCACGCATGTGCCAAGGATCCAAAGCAAGCAATGAAGCCAAGATATACAGCCCATACGTCGCCGCGAGGGAGAGCACAATGTTCCTGAAGATCTTGTTCCCAAATACCGTTGCTTCCGTGATTCCGCCAGACTCTTCAATGTTCTTGATACCCGCGACAGCGAGGTAGACTGATGTCATTTAGCTCTTAGGCAGATGTAGATTGTGAAGACACTTACTGGCTGCGAAGACCATGTATATTGTCAGACCTGCGAAACCGACCATCGATATTGTATAGCCCCATTTTGATCTATGCAGCGGTCAGCGGCAAAAGGGATAACATGGGACAGATCGCTCACCCAGCAGGACGATTACCAAGAGACAAGAGGAAGCAGAGGAGTAGGAGCACGACGTAGAGGTAATGCAGAGGTATGTTGACGTATCTCCATGCTTTTCCGAGCGAGTCGAGTGAATTCTGCGCATATCAGATATATACCGCAAGAGCGCGGATAGCCTACGGTCAGAACAACCTTTAGAAACGATCAGCGCTCTGTAGCCAAGATGACGGAGTAACATACAAATGCAATGTAAAAGTTTCCGAGCGCGAACCAAGAGAAGATCAAGTTCGCCGTTTCTACCGGACAGATCAGCTTGATCATATGGCAATATGGTCAGTTCACGATAGAACAGCTCAAGGTGGAGAAATAGTTTCCGGGTAAAGGAATGGCTACTACCATCAGCACGGGTATTTGCAAATGGAGCAGACACTAACGAGGAGCGGTAGAGATAGCCAAAGTGAACTATGGAGTGTATCGCCGCGAAGAACGACCCGTTCAGCCATCTGCCACGCTATCAGTCCCGCTCCTCGTCCCGAATCATAAACCCTACCTTCTTCGTTGTGAGACCAGCTCCGGAACCTGGTTGATCGATCAGCCTGGGGATGAGAGGGTGCAACTAAACCCACAGTATCGGGCACATCGGTAATCGCATATGCAGACTTGACGTAGTGCAGCTTCCACTTGCACCCCCGCTTACTGACCAGCTCCCAGCACAGAATACGGTCTAGTTCCGCATCAGCCGCTTTCTTGAGTACGTGAAGACCCCAAAACTCGCCCTCAGCCAGATACATATTGGCCGAGCTGTCAAGCTTATCAGTCAGGTTCAGTCGGTTGCGGAGTGATGATTACGCACAAGATGCCTGCACCTGCGCCGTGCATCGTCTCGCCAATGAAGTATTTCTTCAGCGGTCCGTTCCCCTTCTCATCATTCAGCAGCGCGATATACTAATTCCCATCAGCGACATCAGTACGGCGGGAAGGGACCAGCTTACTCGATATGCTGAGAACGCTCCAGGCCTTTGGTTGAATCCGTCAGCCGGAAACCTTCCGCTCAAACAAGTAATAAAGCGCTCACAGAACGGTAATGTATCCGAAAATACTCTCCAAAGGCTTATCCAAGATATTACTCATCTTATACTCGAAGTTCTGCGCGGCGACGAGCGGATTGAGCAAGTTTCTCCACAACAACCCCTTGAGCGCAACGATCTCGCCACATGCACCGCCGACTGAGGAATTGATATCGAATGCTTTCCAGAGGTGGTATATCGAGTCTGGGCCTGGTTGAGTACCGACGTCGAGGAGGACGCAGACGCTTGGAGACGAGTCAGCCGCAAACCATCTAGTCGATAATGAAGAATCGAGCTCACTTGGGACGAAGGCATGCACCGAAGGCACTAAAATCGGTAAGTGTGTTGATCTGAAGATTACGAGAGTATGAAAGTCACTTAAAGAACCATCGATGACTGTTTATCTGGTTTTGCGTTAGCATCGATCTTCCCGTTCAGTCCTCCATGCTGACCTTCTTCTGGTTCTTCTCCTGCCGCCGCGAGATCAGTATCGCCAGCGCTCATGAAGTGGCGAGAAAACTCACCTTCATGCAGAAGATCATCTGAATCGGCACATTCTTGGTATCTCCCCGCTTGATCGTCCCATCTCCAGCGATCGCAACTGAAACTGATCAGCGATCCTCTTAAACAGCAAAATAGCAGACTCGCGCTGTGTTGTGTACTCGAAAAGATGTGCTGTCTGCAATACATGAGCATATCACATGACTTGAATGGAGCTGAACGTACAACTGGCTTCCCATTAACCACGTTCTTCCCCACTCCATCCTGATAACATCCCAGCGCAGCGAGCACCGACCGTGTCCGAGGGTTGATCTTCATCCGTCCATCGGCGACAATGCAGACGACGACCTGTTCCATCTCAAGTATCAGCTAAAAATCCCTGACTCTAGTATTCCAGTTCGCGAACAAACCTTCTTCCACCCGTCTTTCCCCCAAGTCTTACTCTTTGACCGGGTACATAGATGTGCGATATTCTGCATAACACCTCGCATCGTCCGGCAGAAAAGCACGTCGTCCTCCTGGGCGGCGTTAGCTTTGGACACAGCTCGATTCAAAGATCACCGACATTGTACATGGTGATCACCTTCTCTCATTTCAGTCTCATCCGAATGAAAACTGAAGCAGAGACCCACGATAAAAAGCTCAGTCTGCCTTGGTGGGTCATACAGCCTCTGCCGCAACGTATACCTATCGTCCTAATCCAAAGTCCCATCAATCGAAACTCCAATCCACAGATGCCAAGACCCGTCGTCGAAGAGGGAGTCTCGACTTACGACGAAATCGTTCGGATCACCCGTCACTGCCGTATACCTCATCTTGGTAAACTCCGTTCCTTCCTTGATATGACATTGGTCAAGAAGCATGGAAGGTATATCGATATCGAGTACGAGATGGCCTTGAAACAGGCTGAGGACAGACTGTCAGCCAAGAGTCCTCATCTACCACCTTTCTCGAGTAATGGCGATCCCAGCAGAGATTCGGTTTGAGGTAAGAGGATCGAGCAAGGATTCGAGGCTCATGACGCAGCGTAGAACGGACAGGAAGGTAACAGCTGGGAGATCCGACACTCACGCGACCCTCTTCTGCGTCCGATTCCTCCTCATAACCCTAGTAGGGACAGGTCCATAATGTACCATCGTCTCATCCTCATCCTCCCCTCCTCTTCCTCCTCCGTACCCACCTCCTCCATAACCATTCCCATTCCCATTCCCAAACCCATTCTGATTCTGCGCCGCAATATCACTCTCTCCACCATAGCCTCTCCCATTATCTTCCAACTGAAACCTCACCGCCTGACCAGGTCGCATCGACATAGCGGAACTAGTTTGAGGAATCCCGAACCTCGGGTCTGGTGCTGCGTGTGCCAGTAACGGTGCCGAATCGTTTATGTCATCGTCCATACCTCCTCCTACACCGATTGCTGAGGCTGGTGTGGTACCGTAAGCTGGTCTTGGTGGGTAACCTTCTAATACGGCTGAAGAGGAAGAGGAGGAATGGTGTTGCATCATTGGTGGTGGACTGCTTAGTCTCCCATCGTCAAGACCGTACGGTTGGGAAGGGAGGGTGGCAGGCGGTGGACCATAAGATGGAGAAGGGTAGATATTGGGGGTGGTTCCGAAACGGGCTCGAGGTGGTTGTGGAGGGGAGAGACGATGAGGTGGTTGTTGAGGTGGTGAGAAATATTGTTGAGGTGGAAAGGACTGGGACGGTGGGAAGGGTTGATGTGGTTGAGGAGGGTGGGGTGGGAAAGATTGAGGTGATCGAGGAGGCAGTGACATCCTAGGTAATCGATCTCGATCTTGATAACCTCCAGTCGGGCTTGTGACAGGTTGAGTAGGATAATGATGACCACCTGAATCCGCAAACGGGTCGGCATACCCTTGTTGCTGATCCTGTGATCCAACTTGATCGAAAGGATGTTGAGACGCGGAGAAAGGCTGAGACTGTGAATGATGGATTGGCATCCCAGTTGAGTCATGATATGGGTTCGTATTCGTATTCGGGTTGAGATGCGCAGGGTAAGTCACGGAAGAAGGGAAGGCCGTCCTAGTTGGAGTTGGAGTGTAACCGTATGGATCTCGACGGGGTGGCGAGCCTGGGGGTCCACTAGGGTTGTAAATATCGCCTGGTTGCATCGTGAACAACCGATCCGATGAAAGGAGGGAGGCGTAGATTTGGTGGTATGGTGTGAGACAGCAAAACACACGCCGTTATGACAGCTGAAACACGAAACGCGGAAGCTTTTGACAGGGAGTATGACGTTAGGCGAGAGTGGCAAAGCGGTGTCCAGGCACTAGGAGGTAAGCGGGTCCAAATACGGATGGCCAAAGAGGCGAAACTAGATGCATGCCGCTCGAGGTACAGGTTCGTACCGAGCATATTGAAGTGTTCTCAAGCGGATCTCGAGCGGTCAAAAGCCAAGCTCACAGACTTCAACTTGAAACAGCACATTGCGCTCAGCTGCATACCACCTAACTCCTATTTCTTCTTGAAGAACCCCTGTAGTGTCCCTTGTCCGCCTTTCTTTCCTCCTCCTCCTCCTCCTCCTGCACCACCACCACCACCAATACCTGCTGATGCCGCAGTCTTTGGAGGTGGAGCGATCTTGACCCCTCCCGAACTCTTCCGCCTCTCCTCCTTCATGGCCGGTCTCGTCGGCTTCGCTACTTCTTCCTCCTCTTCACCAGAGTAAGATTCTTCACTCATATAGTCTCTCGTCACTAGACCATATCAGCTACTACTACCACCTATGCATCTTTGAGATCGACTCACCCGTATACCCCTTCGAATCCACCTCCGTCTTGGACTTCTTCACCTGCCTCCGTTTCCGTCCAGGCTCAATCTTCACCTCCTCACTCCCTATTCTCTCCTTCTTCACTTTCACCGATTTATTCGCCACTTTGCCTGATTTCCCCTCCGGCTTGCTAGGAGAGCTTGACCCTTCCGCATCATCAACCTCCATATCCATTCCCATCATAGCTTCCATCGCCGCTCTCTCCTCAGCGCGAACCATCGACGAGCTCGGCTCGGCGAGATCTTCTGGGGGCTGTTCTGCTTCTTCCTCGTCAGAATCGGCGATGACTCGTTTCCTCGCTTTCGTAGGTTTCGGCTGAGCTGTTTTGTTCGCAGTTGAAATGCTCGCTTTCGGTTCGGCTGATGCCTCCTTCGACTTGAGTTTGGGCGGTTCTATCGATCTCTCCTTTGACTTCGGGGCAGGTGGCTCGATTGATGTGGCTTTATGAGCTTCAATCGGGTTCTCGATTGCCTTGGCTGTAGGGTCTGCTCTCTTGACCTCGATCTATACAAACTTAGCGAACGTCATGCCATATCACATAACACACCTTCTTCCCCTTGCCAAATTCCATATCACCATCTTTCATCCCCTTCCCCGCCTCCTTCCCTTCGCCCGCGCCGAAAGGCTCTCCTGTGATTGTCCCGTATGTCGTTGGGTCTTGGTACTTCGCATGAGCTCGTAGAGACAGGTTCGGTATTAGGTACTGTGCCGGATCCTTTCGTAGAAAGCCATTAGCCTCTTTTCGCACCGTACTTGCCTGTCATGACGGTGAGCTTGGAATCCCAAGGCTCACATTGATTGGCGTATGCGATAGCGCATAGACAGTCACTCCGACTCCAGGTTCGAACAACCCTTTCTTCTCTGCCCACACACTCATCAGCTACATCCCATTCCCCACCCAAGCTCAAAGCCAGATCCTCCCCTAAAAACGCACCTTCCAACCGATCCCCTTGAACCAGCACAACCCCCCATCTTGGCACAACCTCAGCCATCACCGCCACCTCTTCCCTCCTAACCCCCTCAACCCCACCTCCCGCCCCGACAATCCCATTCAAACCATCCCCCACATCATTCCCAATATCTTCCAACCCCAATACTTCTTCAGACCCAGCATCCGAATTCCGATCGGCATCACTCATCTCATCCATATCCACTATCCTCACCATCCCACCTCCTTTCCCAGCAAGATCTCTCAGGCTCTGACTCGCTGCTCCTCCTGGTTTCTGGGAAAGTGAGGGTGGGGAGAGGTTTGGGAGTTGGGTTGAAGCTAGGGATGAAGTTGGGAGGAGAGGGCCGGTTAGGAGGTAGGTTGGGGATGTTTTCGGGTGAACGGAGAGGTATTCGAGCAGTAAACTGTGATCAAATAGGTTGATGAGTTTCAGTGTGGTAGGGGAAGAACCTCCATGACGGAGAGGGGATCCGAAAGTTCGAACTTCTCGAGCTGCATGAAGAAGCAACGGGGCTGAAGCTTGCATGAAGAAGCGGGAGTTGGGAAGGATGGGGGAATTGCGAGTCAAGGTAGTTTCGAGGAAGGATCGCGGGGAGGAGTGCGACATACTTCTTGGCAATGTTGACATGACATCCAACCTCTCTCGAGACATCTCGATAAGTCACCTAGGTAAAACCTAACATCAGCTTTTCGGCCATAGACATTAAACGTCCCAAGCCAATAGGCAGGGACAGGAGGTTCCAAACCGTTATTGCGAGAAGCAAGGGGACATACGATTCTTCGTTCATTATCTAGCCAGTGAACGAGACGGCGACTGACGAGTTTTTTATGCTCGGAAGATGCCATTATAGAAGTTGAAGTTTGGTCGCCGGAGTTGTGATAACAGAAAGGGTTCCTTGGGATGACAAGAAATCAATATTTCAAGCGCGCGGTGGAGGTGAGCCAGGTTCGGGTTCCGCAGATCCCTACTTGCGAGACCGGCGTATCGTTTACAGGTCATTTATAAGCTCCACAGCTTTTAGGGATGACAGTAGGTCGACAAAACCACACTTCTGATCATCGAATCTCTTATGCATTTCATCTCTATGATACCTCGGACCCTTTTCGCCTCTGAAACCTCTAGATAATGGCCTACATCGTGTGGAGTTCCGGCGCGGTGGTCCCATGGGACAGACCCTTCCCGGCAGCGAAGATACACTTGTCTCCGAGCTGCTCCCTGGGAAGGTCAGCGCTTGACCGTTCTCGAGGTAGACGAGGCGTACTCAATGCGGAGAAGCTGGTTGTACTCTATATAAGATGAGATTGGATCATCCCGTCTACGAGATGACTTACTGGCCATACGCTCGGACCGACAAGGAGCTCCAGTCTTGATCTGACTGCGAAGCGTAAGATGCGGGTGAAACGAGCAGAAATACTCACCCGGTTCGGAGTCCAACAGCGAGATCGGCAATGTAAGTCGACTCGGTCTCACCAGATCGATGCGAGGTCATAACTCCCCATCCGTTGGACTGAGCAAGCTGAGTACTAAACGAAATTAGCAAGGTAGCAGATCTGCGTCGGTGACCTACGCCTGGATGGACTCGGTGATGGTACCGATCTGGTTGATCTACGGATCCCACTTTCAGCATATGGTATGCAGCTCATCCTTCGCTCCCCACCTTCAAGAGCAACGCGTTACAAGCCTTCTTCTCGATGGCTGTCTTGATTCTCAACGGGTTCGTCACGAGCAAGTCATCCCCAACATTCTGCACCTTGAGCGATCTGTTGAAGTGCGACCATGCCTCCCAATCGTCTTCCGCAAATGGGTCCTCGACTGAGCAGATATCGTACTTCTCGATGTAGCCATGGTAGAGTTTGGCGAACTCTTCGCCGGTGAGCCATTTCGAGGAGTCGGAGTTGGGGTTCAACGAGGAGTCAGCCGGTTATCGTATAAGAGCCAGCACGTATTTCAGGTGCTGAGGCGAGGACCACCGCTACTCACCTTGAAGTCTAGGTCATACTTGCCATCCTTGTAGAATTCTGAGGACGCAGCATCAAGAGCGATCTGAACCTTTCCAGTGTAGCCAGCTTGCTTGATGGCTTCGGTGAGGAGATCCAAAGACTCTTCGGCGCCGGAGACGTTCGGAGCGAAACCACCCTCGTCGCCAACATTGGCAGCTACGCTTGTCAGCTCACAGCATACTGCTAGTCTCCACGACATACCATCCTGGCCGTACTTCTTGGTGATGACTTTCTTCAGGGTGTGGTAGGTCTCCGTAGCCATTCGCATCGCCTCGACGAAGGAGCTCGCTCCAGTGGGAAGAAGCATGAACTCCTGGAACGCAAGGGCATTGCCGGCGTGGGAACCACCGTTGATGACGTTCAGAGCGGGGCACGGCATGACATAGGGTTCTTGGACACCTGCAAGGCTGGCGAGGTAGGCGTAAAGGGGAATGCCCTAAGCTTCATCAGCTTTATCTGCAGCAATATATTTACCTTCTCGGCAGCGGCAGCCTCAGAGACGGCCATGGAGACACCAAGAATAGCGTTCGCACCGAGCTTGCCCTTGTTCTCCGTCCCGTCGAGCTTGATCATGAGGTCGTCAATCTCCTTCTGCGAGGAGACGGGGAGCTTGGAGTGGATAAGAGCAGGAGCGATGACCTTGTTGACGTTCTCGACCGCCTTGGACACACCTGTAACTTGTAAGTGCGGAACTTGCATACTTACGAGAATGCCGTACCCTTGCCCATGTACGCCTTGCCCTTGTCGCGAAGCTCGACTGCTTCGTGCTGACCGGTGGAGGCGCCGGAGGGGACTTCGGAGCGGTACATCCCTACGGACGGAAACAACGTTGGTTGGAAGGCGATAAGAAGGGCCAAAGGCGGTTCAAGAAGGAAGGGACACCTTTCAGTCAGCTTTACTCCAGTTCCCGCAGTGGAAGTGACTCACCCTTCGAGGTGTATAGGTCGACCTCGACAGTCGGGTTGCGTATGGTCGTCAACGCATATCAACAGGCAGAACGACGAAGGGTGAAAGTAGATGAGGGCCATTATCAAGCATATGAGGGAGTGGATGAATATGGGATTGGTTACGTTGAGACGAAGAAGGGAAGGAGGAAGGAAGAAGGTCAATGTCAGCTCAATCCGCGCGGGGAGGGACGGGTTGAAAGGTGCTGCTGAGCTGCCCGGTGTCGTGCGTTGAAAGCACAACACCAATTCTACGCAAGTAGCATGCCAAGGAAGGAAATACAACTTATCTCTCGAGTCGAAGATCTAATCAACGGTCGAATCATCATCAGCTAGACATTCCCCAAAGCGAACCCAGCGTAAATAACGAGACCAGCTGAATGCTGAAGGTGTCGGGTGAACTTACCTGACGAGCATGAATCTTGATTACTGTGGACATTTTGGCCGATCGCTTCCTGTGGACAAGGAATGAGGGAGAATTAAGGATAGAGAAGAGGTAAGTGAAGGTTGAACGAAGGAATGCGGAGGTGATTTTGGGGGAATGCGTCAGAGATCCCCCCTTGGACTGTATTCCCACGTGTTCAAGTGTGTGATGACGGGTCTGTCGGAAAGCCGGACCGACGTCCCCCCATCAACTCGTCGAAAATTCGCGTGACATCGAAAATTGATGTCCACAGTTCTACCACAGCTCGTCGTTGCACAGATGGCTTCAGCACACGCTTGGGAGGAGTTCCGGAAGAACGATGTCGAGTTGACCGTACCGCCCGGTCAGCCTAGACCTATCCTTATCATTGTTATGGTGAGTTACGCGATTAGATGGAAAGTAAAGCTGATAGCAGTAGGGACCGGCTTCATGGTGAGTGTCTCGAGCTTGGTGTCCTCCCGTCCTTCTTGAGCTCTTGAACTTCGCCATCTTCGACTGTACATTGAGCTGTGTTCGAAAGCTTATCGCTTTTCAATGTAGTATCGTCGTGTGAAAGACCTTTGAATCAGAACGGTTGCTCTTTCCGAAATCTCTTCGGACCTCCCCTTGGAACCGACTTTCCCGTACTCTGTCACTTACCGCGTTTGTTCCAGATCGCCGGACCTGTCTCAGGAACTCCTTACGAAGCTTGCTGACGCCCATGCAGCGGGAAATCCACTATAGGCCGAGACCTCTCCCTCGCCCTCTCCCTCCCCTTCGTAGACGGCGATACCCTCCACCCGAAATCCAACATCGAGAAGATGAGCCATGGTATCCCATTGACGGACGATGATCGATTACCATGGCTGGCTCTGATACGGTCGACCGGTAAGTCCACGCTCCTTGGTTTCCCTCAGCTTCCTCTTGCCTCTCCATCTGTCTCAATCCGAACTTTCTCCATGCGCGAAAACAGACCATTACCTTTTCATGATGTTCAGGATATTTGCGACACCCGGCTGACGCTTCGCAGCCGAACGGATATGTAAAAATCAACATGCGGATGATCACGTTCGAGGGAAAGATTCCGGTGGATTAGGGAGATCAGGTGTGGTCATCGCTTGTTCGGCTTTGAAGAAGTGGTATCGGGATATATTGAGAGGCGAGATTGCTGCAATGCCTCCGGAAATCAGTAATTTGGTGAGTTGGTTCTCGGTACAAAGACGGGTGTGTTGTTAATCAAAGTGAACCTTTTCGTGTTTCTGTCCATCATCCATACTCCGTTCTCTACCTATCTTCTACGGAAAATGCTTTGCTTCTTCCTCACCTGGCTTGTCGCCCTCGCCCTTTCCGTACTATCCCTCTACGCTTCAACCTCCAATCGCTCCTTTCACTCCTTTCACACTACCGCCTCCTCGGCCTTCCCCTTACCATCGTTTTTTTAACCGCTCACCCCGCTCGCTCAGCCACCTCTCCACTCCGAAGCCAAACCCATCAGATCTGTCGACGTACCTGCCACAGCCAACCTCCTAACCCTCTTCCTCTACTGCCGTGGCTCCCCGAAAGTCCTCTCCGCCCGAATAGCAGCTCGGAAAGGTCACTTCATGGGCGTTCAGATGCTCGCCTCACAATTAGCCACATTAGAAGATCCGACGAGTGAGAAAGGGGTTACGAGCGTTGAGATTGATCAGAAGGAGGAGGATGTCGCGAAGGAGGCTGCTAGGAATGTCAAGGAATTGGTGGAGAGGGAGGTTGAGCAGGAACGGGGGGGTTTGGTGGGGAAGCGGTAAGGGTTCGAGCAGGGATATACTAGACGTTCGAAGGGTTTTTCTGGGGGGCAGATTCCTTAAATCTATATGCATTCATCTTCCTGGTGAGTTCATTCTTCTGTTTGGCTTAGCATATTTGTGTCCTAGCTCGGGTCTCGTGATGCACACGCGACACTCGGGATTTTGCTCCCGCCTTGCCTCTCACTAATTTCGGTAACGTATATACCACCGCGTGGATTCCCGCGAAGCAAAGGGAAAAAGAGTTTACACGTCCTTTTTCTTTTTTTTGGCGTCGAAACCCCGACTTTCACCTGATATCCAAAGTCAGACAAAATATCACACTCGTTTGCAATACAACGCAGCAGCTACTAGCTACAGTACTATCTAGCTTTCAATCAGCATAGAACCCGCGCTAAGCTCCGCTTCATTCTCCACTATGAACGCGCTAAAACCCTGGACACCCTCCGCAGGACCACTCTACACGACCCTCCACGCTATCCACGCAGCACTTCACCTACCTACTCCATCTGAGCAGTACACATCTTGGATAAGCGGGTTGAGTCCGTTGAGTACGAATAGGGCGGTGGTGGCTAGTATCGGGACTTATCTGTTGATCATTTTCGGGGGGAGGGAGATTATGCGGTGAGTCTGAGCGAGTGAGCTTTGCGGGTGAGCGAGAAGAGTGGATGTGGTAGGGGAGACGGGTGTTGAGAGAGTTGATCAATGTTGGGATGGTATGAGCAAGGGCATTAAGCCGAGAAGGGTTCTGGTGAGAAGGGAGGTGAAGGGAGATCAGTTTGCCTTCACTCGTGAGAGCACTGATCTAAAAGTGGGAGAGGTAGCGGCGCAGCTCTGTAGTGCTCAATGAGGCCGACGATTACTCTTTCCTCCTTGTGTCTTGTTCTCAGCGTCCACGGTTGACAGCGCTGACTCTGTTCTTACCCACCTCTTCATCCGACCGAATCACCCCTGATTCGCTTTCTCTGTATTGTTCGACATACCCTCCCGCTTCGTCTTTCGCTCCGATTTTCTCGATCTATCGCTACGAGGCGTGATGGTGCTGCTGGCTCTATCGCTTCACTCCTCGAAACAGCTCTCGACCCCCTTTGAAGCTCACTTTCCTCTTCCAATGTCATAACCTTCTCCTTACCACGTGCTCGGCTGTTCTGCTCGCGCTTATGATGGAGGAGATGTGAGTGTTTCCTTGAGCAACCTGAATTGATCGCTGACTGGAATCCTTTCTTCCTCCGTATGCATCTCTCGCTCTTCCTGCTCTTCGCACACCTGTCCGCTTGTTGGTCCCGCCCATAACTTGGTCGCTTCGTTGCTCAGAATCCCGATGTACTTCAAGCATGGCTTCTATTGGTCGATCTGCAGTCCCCACGCCTTCACCTCGGTAGGTCCAGCCTAGCCACTTGAACACGGGGACTCACCATCCTGTCAACCAGCCTTGAGGCTGCTGATGACGTGGGCTTCCCGTGCTTCTTTTGTCTAGCGCGGGACGGCGCTGACACCATTCATAGCGGATGGTCACCTTCTACATGGTCAATTACTACATCAAATACGTCGAACTCATCGATACCGTCTTCCTTGTCCTGAAGAACAAGCCTCTCGGTAGGTTTGACGAGGGTCTTTTCAGCGGGACAATGCTGATCATTGGAAAATCTGCTCGGCTACACAGCGTTCCTCCACGTCTTCCACCACGCTGCGACCGCCATTCTATGCTTCACGCAGCTCGAGGGAACGACATCGGTAGTAAGTTCTCTCCTCCCATCATGAAGTCTCAACACCGCTGAGCTTCCGTAGCAATGGGTCGTTATCAGTCTCAACCTGCTGGTACACGTTATCATGTGTGGGCGTTGGCAGCTTTCCCTCGAACCAGGCTAATAGAGCTGCAGACTACTATTACTATGCGACGGCTGGCGGGGCTAAGATCTGGGTTTGTCATAACTTTCGCTCTCTCTCAGATCCATGCCCCTTCTGTGTATCTGCCCTTGAACACTTACTTCCCCTCTGTGTCGCTTCCGCTGCTCACGCTGACGCCCCAATTCGCAGTGGAAGAAGTACCTTACCAGCCTTCAAATCAGCCAATTCGTCGTCGACCTCTTCATCACCTACTTTGCCAGCACGTGTCTCTTCTCATACCGTATCAAGCACAACCAGTACCCCACCTACCTTTCTTTAATATCTTGTCATTTTACTTTCCCATCCGTCTCCGCCGCACACCATTCTCGTCGTCCCTCCATGTCATCCCCAATCTACCCAGAACCCCACCTGGTTGTGCGGGTCATGAAGTGGTGCTGACTGTTGGGCTTAGCCTATAAACATTTCACGACGGCTTATACGAGTATCAACGTCGGTGGAGACTGTGCGGGGAGTGAGAGTGCGGCGCTGTTTGGGTGTGGACTGTTGACGAGTTATCTGTTCTTGTTCATCGCGTGAGTAATCTCACTTTGGAACAGCTTGTATGAGGAAGTCCGCACGTCGGGGCGACTCGTCCACGAAGATGAGCTAAATGGTTTGCGTTTTACAGATTCTATCGAGCGACGTATAAGAAGACCGGGTAATTTCGCCTCTTATAATTAGGGCGACGATACTGATAGGTTCGCTTTGTAGTGACGCGGGCAAGTCGGTGAAGAAGGCTGTGGAGAAGGTTGCGAATGGGAGTGCGGCTTCGGACATTAGAGGATCGTTGAGGAGCGCTAAGGTGAGGCGAATAGCTTACTCCAGCTTCAATCTAACTCACCAAACTTTAACTTTCAGCAGTAGCGTCACAGGAGCGTCAGAACGGGCCTTTCATACAGTAGAGATGGCCTTGTGAGATGATCGAGTAGGTGTTTGGAGGTGTTGAATGAGAAACCGATATGGTTGGGGAGAGTATAACTATAGGGAGAAGATACCTCTTATTCGGTGGATATGAAACAGATCGAGCGATTTTGCAGTCACTCCTTAGGGGAGGCGATTGTCAACGCTTAAGCGAAGCTGGGGAGATTCCAGTCCTAACGAGTGCAGCGGGAAGCAGCGATACCTTCCGGCCTCCCCAAAAGCTTTGACTTTCTGCGTAAAAATGTTAAGCGGGATTCACAACCAACATGCAGCACTTCCCTTTGAATCATCATCCAATACTGCATATGTCAAATACTTCCTTGACGTTACATGTACGCATCCAGCGCAGATTCTGGGCCGAAGCTTTCTCTTCCTTCCTGTCCGTCATGCCTCACATTGTGCCACGCCTATATAACTAGGATTGGAAGCATTAACCTGCACAGCTGCTGCAATTACCAATCACCAACTCAAGCGCTACACTGACAATGACGCTGAGCGCACAAAACCTTTGGCCTCTATGGTGAGGTCTGAGATCCCATTCTATGCCGTCCCTATATCCCACATTTTCCTGGCAAAGTTTACAAGACTTAGTAGTCCTGACCCTCTGGTCCTGACCCTCTGGTCCTGACCCTCTGGTCCTGCTTTGCCTTGCTCATATCACCAACCAATGGCATCACTCTGTGCTGGAAAATATTCAAGTATTGCTGGATCTGTATGCGATCTTGTGAGGTCAAAACCAAATTCATGGACCGCACAAGGGCATGGATTTTGAGCCTTGAGTCTGCAAGCTTGCTGTCTGTCTCTTTCAGCCATGCTGTATTGCTCTTCGCACTCCGATGGGGTCTTTTTCTTCTGCCCCCCCCGTGTTGTTTTATACCTGGACATGCACTCCTTGGTCTTCATCTTATCCAAAAGAATCTCGCCTAATCCACCCTTTCCCCCTTATCCCCAGCTGCTCTCCCAACAGTTACGGACTCCTACCCGGACTACTTCCCCTCGACCGATCCATCCCAACCCCCGCAGCAAGACTAACATACCCCGGAGTACTCGCCGGTAAAACCTGTCCATTCAACCCTACTCCACCTCCTCCGCTCAATGGCATCTTCTCATCTGCCGAGACAATGGTCACCCCTCGGAAATTTAGGAGTGAGCCCTCGAGTTCGATAGCATCGGTCGTGAGGAAGGTCCACCATGCTATCGTCAGTGGGATTGTCGAGGCGTGCCAGAGGGAGTGTGCGTCGATCATTCGGAAGATCGGAGCGAAGTCTAGGAGTTCGAATGACATTGCGAGTGTGGTCAATGCGACGAGGATGGCTGGTGTCGCTGCGTCAGATGGTCGTGAGGTGGTGAGCGGGTTCTTTGGGGGGTAGGGGAATGGGAAACCGAGCGTATAGCCTCCGATGGGGAGTGTTGGGAGGCGGACATAGAACGATGCGGACCATGCGAGCCAGATGTTGTTGTGGACTACCGCGAGCGAGACGTTGAACATCGTGTGATAGCCGTAGGGGAAATATCCGAAGGGGAAGGAGAGGAGGTAGGTGAAGTGTGCTAGGACGAGGCATGCGAAGATTGCGCCGACTGGGAAGACGAGGCGAGAGGTCGCAAGAGGTGTTTGGAGGGAGAAGATGCGGAGGATGGAGTAGAGGAGGGTGAGGGAGATTGTCAGAGTGGCCGAGAAGTAATCGAGTCTCTCGGTGAATGGAGTATCTAGGCAAGTCAGCGGAAGACAACGAGCGAAGCAGCAGGGCAAGCTGCTGGAGGGGAAGTACAGCGCTCGATAACCCGCTGCGCCGGCTGCTCATGTTGATCGCGTACCTCTCGAGTGAAACACCGCGCTCCATACCCAAGTATTCACCTCTACCCAACCGAGCACTTCCAACCATCTTCTCAGCTTGTTCTCAGATCGGACACGTCTTCTGATCTCGGTGATCCCTCGTAAGTTGACGTAGAGGTTTCCAAGCGACATGAGGAGGGAGAAAGGTTCTTGGATCGGTCCGAGGCGGTAGAAGGGCCATTTCCCGTAGACTGAGCAAGCGGAGCGGTGGTTGGTGATCGGTAGAAGTGAGAACCACAACGATCCGTAGGTATACATCGACGATGTTCAGGTCGACGGGGAAATGAGAGGTGGAAGAAGCCAGACGTCAGCGTCGGATCCGATAATGTCTTCAGCTTCCGAGGATGCTCCTCCCGCTCCACGGAGATCGTCCGAGAGTCATAGATCCCATCCCGATATGCGCCGTGCCTGTTGTACCAACTCCTACTCCCGTGACAGTCCGCCCAGATACGCAAACCCACAATGCTCGCTACGCTCGCTGAACTCGCAGTACTCACACTGATGCCACCTGCTCCCAGCCCTTATATTATCCGTAAAGCTATGCCCACAATCATACCGACAATTCCCCTCGCAGCTCCAGCCGAAAGCCCGGAGGTACAGCGGTATAGGAGGTTGTGAAGGATCGCAGTAAGTGAGGGAACACCCTTTCAGACAATGTTGAAAGGTCGGGTTGCGGTCGCCTGAGGACGCTAGGGCGGTGGCGAGGAGAACGAGGAGGAGGAGTACCGAGACGGTCCGAGGAAGAGGTGGGCGAGATGATGAAGTCATACCGAGGAGACAATAGGGAGGGTTAGAATGGATTGCAAGATTGAGGAGATGGATGGACGGGAGGCATAAAGCATCGATAGGCAGCAAAGGCGCGTCCTCCTCCGTGCCTCGTAAGTATCACGTGCCTTACTGACTGTGAGAGATACATGTCGCAAATGTCCTACTTTGGCAACCAACGCGGAGTTCCTCAACAACTTATGCCTGAGGGAGGGAGTCCGGCCTGAGCCATCAGACCCCTGCAGCTGTCCTTGCAGCCCACATCAGCCCCACAAAGCTCTGAGCTTCTGCACTATCCTTCTTCAGGTCAACAAGCCAATCATAAGTATCTGAAGTAGTCTAAAGTTTGCCATTGTTAGGGTTGGGGTTGTGCTCATTTGAGAATCAAACAAATGGAACTTACTAGTGTCAACCAGCCGTTTTGAGTCAATCTTGGAAACAACAGCATCAAAAGCACGGGAAGCAATACTGGTGAGGTTGGAGTTGGTCTGCCAGGGTGCTGACACCGAATGACATGCCACACCGGACGCGACGCGACGCGAATGAAGATCACCGAATGGCCGGACGCGCTCCGGGATATACATCACATCGTTGTAGCTTTAGCTTCTTCTTCATTCGCTATTCATATCTTTGCCTTAGAGTTGAATATGCAGTAGCCTGAGCCCCGCTAGACCACCATCGCCAGTCCCCGTGACATAATAGCGAC
>JAABUH010000934.1_pt1 | contig 26462 bp, 27 predicted proteins | sample 5559121 | NCBI WGS metagenome assembly JAABUH01 (sample SAMN10711871, study PRJNA513364) | rock metagenome | isolation source: Antarctica rocks | place: Antarctica: Victoria Land, Battleship Promontory nord | collected 2015-12-28
CCTGGCCGGCGCTGCTCGCCGCCGTGACCGACCCGGCCGGCACCATCACGGGCGTGCATCGCACCTACCTCGATCCCTCGTTCGACTTTCGCCGTCTCGGCAAGGCACCCGTCGCCTCGCCGCGCCGTTCGCTCGGCCAGCTCGCCGGCAACGGCGTCCGCCTGCGATTACGCGACAGTGCGGTGCTGCTCGTCGGCGAGGGGATCGAAACGGTGCTATCGCTCGCCCCGCTGTTCCCCGACGCCGGCGCGATCGCGGCACTATCGGCCGCGCACCTGGCCATGCTGGTGCTGCCTCAGTGCCCCACCACGCTGCTGATCGCGCGCGACAACGATGCGGCCGGGCGCAATTCTGCCGAGCGACTACGCGAACGGGCCGAGGCCGCCGGCCTCGCCGTTGCCGTGCTGCGGCCGCGCCTCATCGACTTCAACGCCGACCTCCGCCGCTGGGGTCACGACGCCCTGGCCGAGCGGGTCGGCTCGCAGCTGCCGGCGGAGCGGCGACGCTGGAACGTCGCGTAGAGGGGCGGAGCTCGAACAGGTCTCAACCGTCGCACCGGAGCGCAGTAAGGCGTGGATCGCCTCGCCGCGGCGGGGCGCCCCCATTCGGGGTAGCGGGAGAGGACCGCTGGCCGGCCTTCTTCAGAGCGGCGATCCGGCCGCAGCCGGGCCTTCGAGCCGCAACGGCTGCGCGCCGGCTTCTTTCCCCGGACCGGCCATCCCTGGCGGGATCATGTTGCCGAGATCCTTGCCGGTCCTCCTCGCGGAACAAACAAGCCGGCGCTCCGCCGTCCTCCGCTCTCGCTCCGGTCCCGGGGCCAAGACCCCGGGATGCGGTCAGGCCCGGCCGCGGCTCGTGGTCGCCGTGAAGGCCGCGAGCCGCGCGGTCTTCCGCCCGAGCCGAACAGGAGCACCCCATGAGCCACGACGAAACCCTCGCCTCCGACCTCCCCGCGGACCACGACGTACACGAGCCCTCGGCTAGCGCCCACCTCCTCGACGAACTCACTCGATACGCCCACCGCCCCATGGGCGACGAGGCCGACCCGCGGCCTCTGCCCGAGCCCGAGATGGCGGAAATGGCGCTCGGCTCGATGTTCGAGGCGATGTCGAGCTTGCTCACGGGCACCCGGCTCGAGGATGACCTGCCGGACCTGCTCTGGTCGCTCGTCAACATCCTGCACCGCAAGGGCGACCGCATCTCCCGCAGCCTCGACGACAACGCCGTGGCACAGCGCCGATCGCAGGGCGAGCAGGACGGCTCCGAGGTGCGCTCCGTCGAGCTCGAACGCTTGCATGCCGAGGGGCTCACCCAAGAGGAGCGTCGCAACGCTTTCGAGTTCCTGCGCGACCACGCGGCCGAACTCTACGCCGTCGAGACCGGATCGGCTTGGCGCCCGCGCGCCGGGTCGATGGTGAACCACCGGGCCATGACGGCGGCCGTCATCGACAGCCGCGACTACCTCAACGCCAAGCGGGTCGCCGAGACCGAGGTGCTGCTGCCCAAGGGGCCCCGGATCGCCTTCACGGGCGGGCACGCCTGCAACGACGTCACCCGTATCTGGGACGTGCTCGACAAGGTCCGGGCCAAGCACGGCGCAATGGTTCTGCTGCACGGGGGATCGGCCAAGGGCGCCGAACTCATCGCCGCCAAATGGGCCGACCACCGCAAGGTGCCGCAGGTGGCCTTCAAGCCCGACTGGACCCGGCACAAGAACGCTGCTCCCTTCAAGCGCAACGACGCCATGCTCGACACCCTGCCGATCGGGGTTGTGGTGTTCCCCGGCTCCGGTATCAGCCAGAACCTCGCCGACAAGGCCAGGAAGCTCGGCATCCCGGTGATGCGCTTTGACCAGTAGCCGCAAGGCGTCGATCGCCACACCATCACGAGCCGCTGGCCTCATGGTCGGCGGCTCTTTCTTGTCCGCGCCTTCCGACGCTGGCCGGAGCGGGTTGTCCACCCGACAGGGCGGAGCGAAGCGGAGCAGGCGGCGGGCCGAACGCGCTCATCATCAAGCGCCGTAGAGAGGCACGCCGCCTGTGGTCAACCCGCGCTCGCCCATCGTGCGCGGGCACGTCCCCGTGTTCTTCGATCCCCGACCGGCCATGCCGGTCGAGGCCAAATATTGAGCCTCCAATGGACGCCTCGCATCCATTGGAGGCTCTCGCCCATTTGGTCGCTTCGCCTTGCTCGCGTCTTCTCCTGAGCGCGCGTTGGCGCGCCCCGCCTCGCGCCGAGTCGCCCGGCTGTCGGTCAGCGCTATCAAGTTGGTGTGGTCGGGCTCGGCGGCCTCGACGCGGCCGTCGCGGATGTGAGCCGGGTCGATGCGGTGGAGAGCCTGGCCGAGAAGGGCACGCTCCCGCGTGCCGTCCCTCGCGCGCCGGCCTGGATAGGCCGGAAACCTCAACCAGGTGGTCCGCCCGGAGACGGGCGGGGTCGAGGGGGCCTGTCGTGGTCCGTTGGTCGCCGGTGGTGGCGGACCGGAGTGGGCCCGCGGCGGGGCTGGTGCCGGGGGCTGCCGTCCCCGTTGTGGGGCGGGGGCCGTGAGGTGTTTGCGGCGTTTCCGTTCTACTTGGTTAGGTCCGGCCGTTTTCGGATGCGTCCTGTGATGGGCCAATCTGGACGGGGGACGGCTTCGCCTCGTGCGCCTGAACCGCAACGGCCTTCGCCAGCTTTCTTCCCCTGCCTGCGGGCTTCGCCTCCGGCATTCCTCGCGAGGCAAGAAAGCCGTCGCCGACCGTCCTCCGCTGCGCTGCGGCCCGCTGGGTGCGTCGGCGCCCGCCCCCGTCCTGTCGATGGCCATCGAGGTCGCAACCGCAACGGCCTCGAGATCACCGAAAGCAGCAGGAGACACATCATGGCGACCATCGGCACCTTCACCCGCAACGAGGACGGCATCTTCCAGGGCAGCATCAAGACGCTGTCGCTCAACACCAAGGTCCGCTTCGTCCCAGCGCCCGCGACCGACAGCGAGAAGGCCCCCGACCTCCGCGCCTACGCGGGCAACAACGGGATCGAGTTCGGGGCAGCCTGGACCAAGCGCACCAAGGACGGGGCGCGGGCCTACCACTCGGTCAAGCTCGATGACCCCTCCTTCCCGGCTCCCATCTACGCCAGCCTGGTCGAGGCCACCGAGCCCGGCACCTACAACCTGGTCTGGAGCCGCTGACCCGACCACCAATACGCCCCGCCGCAAAGGCGGGGCGTATCCCCACACACTCGTCTTTGCCCGAGGCAACGGACGGAGCTGGCCGTGTGCAGAAAGGCGAGTTTCGGGCGGGAAAAACGCGATAGCTGCCGTTCCCGAGGCATCGGTCGAACGGCAGCAGCCGACCCATCTCTGAATTCAGAAGGTCCGCACTCGGGCGACCTGATTGCGCCTTTACGGCGCTTCTTGCCGGGGGCGGACATCCCACCTCGACCTGTGATACATCCAAGCATGCTGCGCCTGCTGATCGACACCTGCGTATGGTTGGAACTAGCCAAGGATTACCGACTGAAGCCGCTGCTCACGGCGCTCGAAAACCTGGTCAAGGACGGGGAGGTCTCGCTGATCGTCCCCCGTCTCGTGATCGACGAGTTCGCCCGGAATAAGGAACGCGTGGTCCGCGAGAGCGGGCAAAGCGTGTCGAGCTTGGTCAAGCGCGCCAAGAAGACCGTCGACCAGTTCGGCAAGGATGACACCAAGGTCGCGACCTTGGCGGCCCTGGCCGACATCGACCACCGGATCGCGACCATGGGCGAAGCGGTGAACGACTCCATCGCCCAGGTCGAGGCCCTCTTCGCCGCCTCGCATGTCGAGGAGACGACGGACGCGCTGAAGATCAAGGCGGCCACTCGGGCCATCGATAAGCGGGCGCCGTTCCACAAGTCGAAGAACAGCATCGATGACGCCATCCTGATCGAGACCTTCGCCGACGTCGTCGCGGCCGAGCGTGGGCCGGGCATCACGTTCGCCTTCGTCACTGACAACCACCACGATTTCAGCGGAACGGACCGCCGCCACCCCCATCCGGACATCGAGGACATCTTCAAGGAAGAGGACATCACCTTCTCGGTGAACCTCCAGGAGGTCCTGACTGGTCACGCGCCCGACTGGTTCATCGACTTCCCCGACGTGGACATGGAGCCGTTCGAAGAGCCCAAGCGGCTTTCGGAGATCCTGGCCGCCATCGAGGAATTCCACGACAAGGTCTGGTACAACCGGCATTGGGGCTTGCGGAACGACGTCGAGTCCGGCCGGATCAAGATCGTCGAGAAGGTCGACCGGAAACCTGGGAAGCGCTACCCGCAGGACGTGGTCGTTCGCGAGATTTGGGAAGGCGCCCTGAAGGCGGCCGAACGTGTAGAGGCCAAGTATCCCGACGAGCTCGGCCCCTGGGACGATTTCGAGTGGGGCATGATCAACGGGAAGCTGAGCGCCCTGCGATGGGTGCTCGGCGACGAGTGGGACATGCTTGACACTTGATCCCTTGCCCCGTTCGGTTTCAGCCCGAACTTCCGGTTCGGGGCACGCGGCCAAAGTCGGGTAACCACCCAACTTTGCCGTCTACGTATCCGAGCCGAACGGCGGCTTCGGAGCAGCCGCGAAAATTGGCGAAGGGGCTGGGATGGCGCCGAGCAGCTAATTGGTGCAGCAGCGCAGAAATCCGCTCAAGGAGTCCTACAGCACACAGCGCGTCCGCCGTGGCGAGTTCGACAGTTCGACTTCGGTACAGTTTCGCTTAGCTAGGAGCAGGGCTTTGGACGTCGCCCTTCGGGCCGGGCTCGTCGGCTTCGCTCGAACCGGCTGCGCCGTTTCGCCCCTGACGGGCTCGATCCCTGACGACGAAGCCGCGCGCGATCGCCCCGCTCCGGGTGGAGCGGGGAGGTCGAGGGCCGCCGGGCGCAGTGGCGAGACCAGCGGGGATGAGATCGACGGCACCGCGTCGTCCAGTGATGCGGCGGCGACGAGCAGCGCTAAGTCGTCGCTGGTTCGTGCGCGGGCGGCCCGCGCGGCATCTTCGGGTGCCGACGCTTTGATGTGCACGGCGAAGGGCAGCTCGAGGGGAGCCTTGCGGCCCACTCTTCTCGGCTTTCGCGGGCCACGCGTTGAGGTGGATAGTTGCGCGACCGAGGCTGTCGAGCGCTGTCGAGGCGGTCCGAGCGACACCACGTAGTCCCCGAGGTCTGTCCCGGAGGGGCGCTGCCCACGTGCCTCTTGATGGCTTGATCTGGCCGGAGGACGGCTGCGCCTCGATCGCCTTTGCCGCAACGGCGTCCGGCAACTTTCTTCCCCTGCGGGACCACCCCAGGCGATAGGTCGCCTGGGACCCCGGATCCCGCATTCCTCGCGAGACAAGAAAGCCGCCTCCCCGCCGTCCTCCGCTTCGCTGCGGCCCGCGCGCGGGTGCGTCGTCGATCGCCTCCGGCCTCAAGATCGCCATCGAGGCCGCGATGGGCGCGGACCCGGTAGACAGGCAGGAGACTTCATCATGGCGACCATCGGCACCTTCACCAAGTCGGGCGACACCTTCACCGGCTCGGTCAAGACCCTCAGCATCAACGCCAAGGCCACCATCAGGGCGGCCGACAAGGGCAGCGACAAGGCTCCCGACTACCGCGTCTTCTCCGGCTCCACCGAGTTCGGGGCGGCCTGGAAGAAGACCTCCAACGAAGGGCGGTCCTACTGCTCGGTCAAGCTCGACGACCCGAGCTTCCCGGCTCCGATCTACGCCACCCTGGTCGAGGGCGAGCAGGCTGACAGCTACAGCCTTGTGTGGAGCCGATCTGCTAGGTGATCCATTTCCGGGGCACCCGCGAGCGGGTGCCCCGGACCATTGGTGTCGAGCCCGACTTCAGCCTTGGCGAAAGAGCCCGGAGATTAGCATGGCGCCGGCACCATTCAGCCTGAAGCCCGAACAGTTGCTCGGGTGCGAACCCGAACTCACAAGGATGGGATAGGACTATGGACAAGGCCTACTACGTCGGGATCGATGTCTCGAAGGATCGCCTCGATGTTCACATCCGACCGGACGCTAGAGCGTTCGCCGTCACCAACAACGCGGCCGGCGTCGCAGAGCTTGCTGATCTTCTCGCTCCACTACGGACCGAGAAGGTCATCTTGGAAGCGAGCGGCGGTTTTGAGAAGCGCGCCTTCCTCGCGCTCGTCGAGGCAGGTCATGCAGTTGCTATCGTGAACCCACGCCAGGTTCGCGACTTCGCCAAGGGTGCGGGGCGAATGGCCAAGACGGACACGATCGATGCCGCCGTGCTGGCCCACTTCGCCGAGGTGTTCCAGCCTCGTGATACGATTCCATTGTCGCCCTTGGAAGCCCAAGTGGGCGAGTATGTTGCCTATCGCCGCTATCTTATCCGCGAAACGATCGGCATTCGCAATCAACTGCGTTGCCAGGCGAACCCGTCAATCCGTCAGGCTCTGGAGATGCGGCTGACTGCCGCAAAGGTCGAGTGCAAGGCGCTTGAAGGCGAAATGGCGGCGCTCGTTCGCCAATCTGAAAAGCGGCCGCTGTTCGACCTGCTGACCAGCGTGCCTGGCGTCGGCTCTCTCCTCGCCTGCACGTTGATCGCCAGCCTGCGCGAGCTAGGCTCGCTAAGCCGGCGAGAGATCGCGAGCCTTGTCGGCGTCGCGCCGATGAACAATGACAGCGGGAGGCGCCGCGGCCATCGCTTCGTCACCGGCGGACGCGGCGCCATCCGGACTGTGCTTTATATGGCGACACTGACCGCCAGCCGGTTCAACGGGCCGATCAGGATCTTCTACGGCCGACTGCGCGAGGCCGGGAAGCCGCCGAAGGTCGCGCTCACAGCGTGTATGAGGAAGCTGCTGACGATCCTGAACGCGATGGCTCGCGACGGTCGCGCATGGCAGCACCAGCTGGCAGCAAGTTAGGATTGCACGGCCAGTCTGGTCTCGGCCCAAGTCAGTCATTCCGACACCAAACGACCCTTCCAAAAGCCGCCGTCCTGACCTACTCAAATCAGGGTTGTTTCGGCGTAGCTCCCGGTGTCGCAATGCGATCTAGATTCGAGATTAGACGGGTAAGCAAGCTGATCAGTTGTTCGCTTTCGTCATCGGTGAAGCCGCTGAGCGCCTCACGGTTGCCGTCCAATAATACCGAGCAGGCGTCCGGCAATCGCACTCTCGCCGGCTCGGTTAATGCGATGCGACTACTGCGCCCGTCAGCGGGGTTAGGAGTGCGCTTAATCAATCCATCGCGTTCCATCCGGGCGAGCATTTGCGCCATGGGTGGCTGCTCCACCTTGGCGAAGCGCGCCAGATCGCGCTGCGTGTCCGCTCGGCCATCTTGAAGCGCGATGAGGACCGGTACGTGTCCTACCCCGAAGCCCAAGGGCTTGAGGCGCGCTTCGCTCAGTCGGGCAAATCCCCTCGCCGCTAGGCTGATCAGGTGCCCCGGCGTCGTAAGAACACTCCGCTGCATTTCAGCCCCAACTCCATTGACCCACATATATATATGCACGTATGTATATCGCGGACGGGTGTCCAGCAAGCTTCGCTGCTGGCGAACTGCACGCACGGTTTAAGGAGTATCATCGTGTCTCACGAGCAGACCACCATCATCACGCGCGACGGCGAATGTCCGGCGCATGTGTTTACGGCCGGCGCCGATCGGAACGGCCCCGCGATCATCTTCTACATGGACGCAGGGGGCATTCGGCCTGCCGAGCTCGGTATGGCCGAGCGGCTTTCGGAGGCCGGCTACGTCGTGCTGCTGCCCGACCTCTTCTATCGTTACGGCTCCTATGGCCCGTTCGATCCCAGAGAGGTGTTCAAAGGGGATGTTCGAGCAATTCTTGGACCACTAATGGCGACGACGAGCAACACAAAAGCCGCCGAGGATACCGAGCCCTTTCTCGCCTATCTTGATGCCCGCCGGGACGTCCAAGGCGACAAGGTTGGCGCGGTCGGCTTCTGCATGGGGGGCGGCATGGCAATTGCTGCGGCGGGCACCCGGCCGGACCGCTTCGCCGCCGTCGCCAGCTTCCACGGTGGGAATCTTGCGACCGATGCGCCTGACAGTCCCCACACCTACGCGCCCAGGCTGAAAGCCGAGCTGTACATCGCCGCCGCCGAGAATGATGGTAGCTACCCGCTCGCCATGTCCGAGCAATTCGAACACGCGCTGGGTGAGGCATACGTCCACTATCGCGCCGAGACCTATCCCGCGGCGCATGGCTGGATGAAGCCGGACTTTCCTGTCTACGATGAAGCTGCCGCCGAACGTGGCTGGAGCGAGATGCTGGCCTTCTTCGACCGCGCGCTCCGTTAGCGATACCGATGTCCGCTTACGAATCGGCGTTCCCTGAAACCGGACCGGGCGCACACCACCAAGCGCTGACCTTTCACTTCGTCCCTCAACCTAGCCGAAACACAGTTGCTTGTGTGGTCCCGCCGCAACGGCGACTGACCGACCCACCCTGCCCCGCTCCACCCGGAGCGGGGCTTCGTTTGCTGAAACGAGCACACCCCCAACGACGCGCTTCAGCACGGCCCGGCGTGTCGGTCGTTGGTGGCAAGCACTTTCTCCGCCATGGCTCGATGATCGGTCGGCCGGTCTTGCTGGCGCGAAGCCTGCAAGACCCTTTGCGTGCAACTCTGCGGGCAGAGCTGAAGGAGCGGATCCGGACGGCTCGGCTGCGCGCCGCCGCCGCGGTCAACCGAGAGCTGATCCAACTTTACTGGAGTCGGGCGACACCTTCACGGGCTCGGTCAAGACCCTCAGCATCAACGCCAAGGCCACCATCAAGGCGGCCGACAAGGGCAGCGACAAGGCTCCCGACTACCGCGTCTTTGCCGGCTCGATCGAGTTCGGGGCGGCCTGGAAGAAGACCTCCAACGAGGGACCCTCATACTGCTCGGTCGAGCTCGACGACCCGAGTTTCCCGGCTCCACTTCCTACAGCATACAGGGATGTCCGTGGGATTGACCCGGTACGGAACCGGGGCAATCCCATCCGCTCCGGTAAGTTCCACATCAGAATGGGTGCGCGAACAGCAAGGATTTGGACGTCGCCCTTCGGGCCGGGCTCGTCGGCTGCGCTCGAACCGGCTGCGCCGTTTCGCCCCTGACGGGCTCGATCCCTGACGCGAGGAAACCGCGCGCGAACGCCCCGCTCCGGGTGGAGCGGGACGGTGGAGGGTCGGCCGGGTGCCATGGCAAGACCAGAGGAATGAAGTCGACCCGGCCCCACGTCGTCCGGTGGTGCGACGGCAACGAGCAGCGAGAGTCGTCGCTGGTTCGAGCGCGGCGGCCCGCACGGCATCTTTGGGCGCCGATGCCTAAAGCGCACGGCGAAGGGCAGCTCGAGGGAAGCTTGCGGCCATCCTTCACGGCTTTCGCGGTCTACGCGTCGAGGTGGGTCGTTGCGCGACCGAGGCTGTCGAGCGCTGTTGAGGCGGTCCGAGCGACGCCACGTCCGTCCCAAGGTCTGTCCGGGACGGGCGCTGCCCACGTGCCTCTGAATGGCTTGATCTAGCCGAAGGACGGCTGTGCCTCGATCGCCTCTGCCGCAACGGCGTCCGGGCGGCTTTCTTCCCCTGGGATGGCCACCCCACGGCGCAGGCGCCGCGGGGACCCCGACCCGCCCATTCCTCGCGAGGCAAGAAAGCCGCCCGGCCACCATCCTCCGCTGCGCTGCGGGCCTACGGCTGCGTCGTCGATCGCCTCCGGCCTCTTGATCGCCATCGAGGCCGCGGTGGGCGCGGCCCCGTAGGACAGACAGGAAGAACGACCATGGCGACCATCGGCACCTTCACCAAGTCGAACGACAGCTTCACCGGCGCGGTCAAGACCCTCAGCATCAACGCTAAGACGACGATCAAGAAGGCCGAGAAGGCCAGCGACAAGGCCCCCGACTACCGCGTTTTCGCCGGCACCGTGGAGTTCGGCGCCGCCTGGAAGAAGACCTCCGGCGAGGGCCGCGAATACTTCTCGGTCAAGCTGGACGACCCGAGCTTCCCGGCTCCAATCTACGCCACCCTGGTCGAAGGCGAGGAGGCCGGCAGCCACACCCTCATCTGGTCCCGCCGCAACGGCGACTGACCCGGACCGCAGCCGCCCCGCTCCACCCGGAGCGGGGCGTTCGCGCGCTTGACGGAAACGATCAGGACACGGCGACAGAGTCGACAGCGTCACTGGACGGCCTCACGAAGATCACGGTTCCTCATCGCTTCGCACGCCTGCCGCCACGCCGCAAACTTGGAAAAATATAACTCACTCCAGCGCCGCACGCCGCCATCGCGGGTCAGCTGGATGACGATGGGCAAGGCCTGCCGGATGTAGCCGATGATCTGGTCCTTCGACAGCCCGGCGCCCGACATCAGCACCTTCAGGGCGAGCTGCTCGTAGGCGCCCTGGGGCGAGTCGGCGTGAACGGTCGACAATGAGCCCGGGTGGCCGCTGTTGATGGCCTGAAGGAAGGTGAAAGCCTCCTCGCCGCGGATCTCGCCCAGGATGATACGGTCGGGCCGTAGCCGCAGGCTGGCCTCGAGCAGCGATTGCGCGGTGACGCGGGCCGCGCCTTGCTCGCCTTTGGTCGCGATGAGCGGCACGAAGTTGGCTTGCTGGGGTCGCAGCTCGCGCGTGTCCTCGATGGTGAGGATGCGCTCATCAGGCGGGATCGCCTTGAGCAGGGCGTTCAGCGCCGTGGTCTTGCCGGTCGAGGTTCCGCCCGACAGCAGGACGGAGACGCGGGAGTGGATGGCGAGCTCGATGAAGCCGCGCCGCTCGCCCGCCTCAAGCAGGCGGCAGAGCTCGGCGTCGAGCGGCGTGAAGGCGCCCTCCTCCGTGACCGCCATCCCCTCGAACACGCCCATGCGCTCGAAGTCGTCGAGGCTCAGGTCCTTGACCACCTGCTTGCGGATCGCGAAGGCACCGCCGCCGGGTGCCGCGGGCGGCAGCACGGCTTGGAAGCGTTCGCCGCTCGGCAGGGCGGCCGACAGCAGCGGGTGCTCGGCGCTCACAGCCTGGTCGCTGAAGGACGCGACGCGCTCGGCCAGGAATCGCACCGCATTTTCGGTAAGGTCCGGCACCTCGTGCCGTTCCATGCCGGGCCGCCCCAGGCGCTCGACCCAGATCTCGCCGGGGCGGTTCAGCACGATCTCGACCACGTCCGCTGCGTCGAGCCATGGCGCCAACGGCTGCAACGCCCGCCTGACGTGGACGAGCGAGGCCGAGGGTGCCGTCGTCAGCTGTACGGGTTCGGCCAACCTTCCCCTCCTAGACTCCCCTACCCTCCTGCAACCCTGCTCAGTCCTTGCGGACGAGCGGGCGACGCGCACCATCGACCTCACCGTCGCTCGACACACGCGCCCTGTCTCGCTTGAGCGCTTTCACCATCTCGCGCACCGGATCGGGGTAGAGGCTGGAGAAGTCGAGGTCGCGGCGCACAAAGATCATGATGCGGGTGCCCTGGTCGACGTTAATGGTCGGCGGGATGTGGAGCGAGTTCTGCAGCGCCTCACCCGCGATGGTGTTCATGTTCTGCGACACGGTCTGGGAGGCGATCTGCTGGCCGTAAGCGCCTTGCGGGTTCGGCTGCGTCGTCGTGGTGGTGCCGGTGGCGGGATCATAGGTGCTCACCACGCCACCGTAGGTGTTGGCGCCCTGCCCCATGCCGGCCATGAATTGCGAGCCGCCGCCCACGATGGAGAGCAGGATGGCAGAGCCGAAGCGCTGCATGTAGTGCTCGTCGACCTCGCCCGTGAGTCCGGTCCGGCCGATGTCGTCCGTGCCTGTCGAGCCCAGCATGACCGACACGCCGTCGGAGCGCAGCACCCTGGTCCATACGATGAAGACCCGGGTCTGGCCGGTGGCCAGACCCGACTTGTATTCGCCGATGAGGCGGGTGCCTTGCGGGATCAGCACGCGGCGGCCGTCGAAGGACCACACGTCTTCGCTCGTCACAGCCCGCACCATGCCGGGCAGGTCGGACTGGATCGCGGTCTCGAGCACGCCGCGGATCATCGTGCCCTGGGCCACCAGGGCGTCGATGCGGCGGTTCTGCGTGGCATGGGACATTTCCACGCCTTCGGCCGCCTTGGCGTGGAGGAACCGCGAGTTGCTGTCGCTGTCCTGGTAGACCTGTTGGGCGCCCTCCCCGCTGCTGGCGGCAGCCGTGCCGACGGCGCCGTTGTCGGCCACCATCATGGGTGACTTCAGGCGCGCCCAGCGGCCCTTGTCCTCATCGTCGCGCCCCGCGGCCCCATCGCTGGTCACGACCTGATCCTCCGGCGGTGGCGGGGGATCGGGGACTGCGACGGACGGGTTCAGGGGCGGGAAGCTGCCGCCGAGGTCGGCCACCCTGGTAGGCGGGGGAGTGGGAGGCGTTGGCGGGAGCACCGGCGCGGGCAGCGGTGACGGCGGGGGTTGGATCACGATGCGGCCGAGCTTCATGGCGGCGGGCCGCGTGTCGACCACCGGGGCGCGGTACTGGGTGGCGCGGAAATCGGCATCGTCGGCCGACAGCATGGTCCGCTTGGCCGGTGCCCTCGTCGACCAGAACATCCACATTACGAGCGCGACCGCCACCAGGGCCACGAGCGCCATGGCACCCGGCCCCGGCCCGTTTCGCGAGCGGGCGAGTTTCGAGGCCGCGTTGTCCTCGAACTCGAGCTGCCGGAACTCCTCGCGTGTTGGCATGGGCTCACCTCTCGATCGCTGCGTGGCCAGTGGCCGTCTTGGTCAGCTTCTGCGGCCCGAACGGCTCCATGCCGGTGGGATCGGGCTTCGAGGGCCGCAGGTTGAAAATGCAGGTGGCAAGCTCGCCGCTGCGCAACGTCCATTGCCTGTTCACCTTGTCGACGACGAGGAAGCTCTTCTCGCGCCGGTAGTTGACGAGGCTCTCGTGGCGGTCCTTGTCAACGATGAAGATGGCCGGGACCTCCCCTCCGAACTGGAACCAGGTCTTGACGCCGTCGTCGAAGACCGCGACGGGCTTCAAAGCGACGTCGCCCTTGAAGCCGTAGTCCGTGTTGGCGTGCTTGACCTTGAAGGCGCGGCGGTTGGGATCATTCACCAGGGCCTGAGCTTCCTTGACGAGGCGCTTGTCCTCGTCCTCACCGGGGTAGGAGAACTTCACCTTGTAGACCTCGGCCTTGCCAGGCTGCTGCTCGTGCGAGCGCAGCGAGAACGTGTAGAGCCGCTGGTCGGTGACGACGTTCATGTCGGTGGCGGCATGGGGCGCCACGGGTTTCAGGAAGATGATATTGCCGTGCTTGTTGGGCTCGACCCGCCAGGCCAAGCTGTCGCCGACCGCGATGGTCTCGATGTGCTCGGCGTCGCCCAGCACGATCATGGTCGAGATGCCGTAGCTCGCGTCGATCGCCACCACGTTGTTGGCATTGTAGGTTACGGTGCGGATGCGCGGGTCGACGAGGCCTGGCACCGGTGTCGTCTCGGCCCGGGCAGGCCAGGACGCGATCACGGCTGCGACGAGCACGAGCGCAAGAAGGTGGCCCCGCATCACGGTGCCGCCTTGACGCTGGCGGTCACGTCCGGCGTTTGCGGCGGCAGGACCGGGGCCGGAGCAAGGTCGGGGGCCACGGCCGATGTGATTGGCGCGTTCGGGGCGGCGTCGGTCGTGGTCGGCGCTGACTCCTGGTCGCGGCGGTACTCGGTGACCTGAAATCCGAGCGGGTTGTCGAAGCGCCACTCGTTGCGCATCGGCGCGCGGGTGTAGTGGAAGCGGATCAGCGCGGCCCAGTGCGAGGTCAGGGTGGAGGTGGGGCTGCGCTGGGCGGTCGAGAAGCGCACCAGCGCGGTGTGCAGGTTCGGGAACTGCACCGACTTGATGGTGATCGCGGTGCGGCCCTCGCGGCCGAGCAGTTTGATCGGGTTCTGCGGATTGGCGGGGCTGTAGAGCTCGACGAGCTCGCGCGACGCGTCGCCCGTCGAGAGCAGCTGCGCCAGGTCGAAATTGTCCTTGATGGTGGGCGGGTCGTAGGTCTCCCGGGCCCGCAGGTAGCGCACCACGTTCATGGACGTCACGGCCTCGTTCTGATCGAGGTCGCCCGGGGCGAGCGGTCGCTTCACCTCGACGTAGCCGTTGGTCTTGTCGACCTCGATCACGTAGGCCTCGAAGCTCTTCAGGGGCAGCAGCGCCATGAGGCAACCGAGGCTCATCAGCGTGATGGTGGTGGTCACGATGGCGATGAACCAGGCGATGGAGCGCGACCGCTTGACCGAGCGGATGACATCCCTCTCCCAGGTGATCGCCTCGTGGAAGTAGCGGGCATCGATTGCCGGCGACGTGGACCCGTTGGCTTGCAGCGTCATGGATGTCCTCAAAGGCCGGGCGCGTCCCCTACCTGTTCTTGAGTTGCTGGTTGATGGCGGTCCGGCGGTCCTGGAGCGCCCTGAACTGGGTGTCGACGTAGTCGCGCCGCACTGCGAGCGCCCTGCCCTCGCGGGTGGAGCCCGTGCTGGCGGCGATCTCGCGATAGCCGTTGCGGCCGAGATTGACGACGCGGCCTCCGGACTGGCGCCACGCCATCGCGGCCATGGGAGAGAAGCGCGGCAGGCCGAGGTGGCTGCCCCCGGCGATCAACGCCGACAGGCTGATGGTCTGGGTCATGATGAAGAAGCCGATGAAGGCTGCCAACACCACGGGGGCGATCTCCTTCAGCGTCGTACCGGCGCTGCCGTTGACGTCGTTCAGGGTCTGGACCGCATCCTTCATGATGGTCAGGAAGAAGCCGAGCAGCGTGTAGACCAGCACCGGGAGGATCACGAACTGCACGAGGGCCGACAGCCAGCCGTTGAAGTAGCGCGACGTGACGTTGAACAGCAGCAGCGTGATGAACACCGGCGCCAGCGACAGCAACACCCAGAGCATGATCTTGGCGTAGATGACGAGAAAGGCCGCGAAGCCGACGAAGAGCGCCACCGCGACCCAGACGAGGGCGCCGTAGATGTAAGGACCGGCATTGGTCCAGCCGGCATGGCTGGTGAGCTTGGAGGCAGCGTCGACGCCGGTCAGGTAGACGTTGGACAGCGACTGCTCGATCTGCGAGGCGTCGGTGCCCGTGGTGCTGGAGCCGCCGATGTTCTTCACGATCACGTTGCCGACCGAGGTCGGGATGTCGCTCGCCGCGTTGTAGACGAAGGTCTGGAAGTCGCCCCAGCCGATGGCCAGCGCGTAGATGACGGCGACCCGGAACAGCCGGAACACCATTATGGCGCCGCTACCCCCTCCCCTGCCTTGCCAGAACTGGTAGCCCCAGAAGATGATGTAGAGGGTCAGCATCAGCGTGAACACCGGGCCCATGGCGCTCGACAGCGCCTGGTAGGTGTTCGACGTGAAGTTGTCGCCGAGCGTCTGAACCTTCTGGAACAGCTGGTCGATGATGTTGTTCATCGCAGTGGCTCCGTCTTCGGAGTCCTGCCCCGGTCGAGTGCGTCGAAGGGCGCGTTGACGGGCCGCATCGGCCCGCAGTCGTGCGGCATCTCGGCATAGCTCAGCGCGCCCTCGGTCGCCTCGCAGGGCGCCTTGAGGTCGCTGTGGCCGCATCCGGCGAGGCCGAGCGCGGCGCAGAAGCCGGCCATGGCGACGAGCCGGCGCGCCGTCGGCCGGTGCCCGATGGACGTGCTCGTCACCATCCCGCTCATCACTGGATCGACCGCCGCTGTCACATGCATCACTGACCGCCGAACGTGACTTTGGAGGCATCGAAGCTCATCGCCTCCGCGGTCGAGGACTGGAGCGCGATGTCCTGGGTATTGCGGACGTTTTGGGCCGTGAGCACGTTGTTGATGGAGCCGATCATCTCGTTCATGGTCTGCGAGCCCTGGACGACGAGTTGCGAGTTCTGGTCGATCGAGCCTTTGAGGTCGGACGCCTGGCCGATCTGGCCCGAGGCCGCCTGGAAGGATTGCTGCCGGGTCTGCGAGGCGCCCTGGGTAGCGGCGATCAGGCCGGCGAGAGCGGTCGCGGTATTGACCGCCGTCGTGTAGCTCTTGTCCTGCGTGGTCAGCTGACCGCTGACGAGACCCGACATGCTCCGGACGAGGCTCAGGCCATTGATGAGGGAGGCGGCCGTCTGCGACGCACCGGAGCCGAGGCTGCCCCAGGACAGCATGCCGGTCGACAGGATCGAGCCGAGGTTCGGGGCCTGGGATACGTTGAAGCCGCTGCCGAGCGCGGAGGAGCCGAACTGTCCGGCCGCGCTGGTCCGGTCACCGGTGGTCGCAGTCAGCACCTGCTGAGTCAGGAGCTGGATCTGCTGGTTCGATTGCATGATCGCGAGCGTATTGGCCGCCACCTGCTGGGCCTGCGTCAGGTTGGCGGTGTCGATCACCGGCATTAGGGCGAAGGCCGACGGAGCGGAGCCGGTCAGCAATGCAACGGCGAGCAGGAGCCTCTTCATCATGATCCTCATCGGCTGGCGTTCTGGAATGCGGCCAGGGCCGCGATGGTCGCCGCGGTCGCCGCGGTCGGGACAGGGATCGATCCGGGACGGAGCGTGTCAGGGAGGCTGCTCGGCGGGGCGGGCGCCGTGTTCGCGCCAAGAGTAGCGGCGATCGCGATCCCGCCGAGGTAGGCCGCCACGTTGGTGGCACTGTCCGCGACAGGCGGTACGCAGGCGGCGCCCGTGAGGAGGGCGACGCCACAGCTGGAGGGCTGGGTCGGCAGCGTGGGCAAGCCGGGCATCACGGGCCCGGGCTGGACGTCGGTCGCCATGGCGCCCGCGGCCTGGCTCTGCTGCAGCACGGCCTGCACCTGATCGGCTGCGAGGAGGGCGGACCACACGTTCGTGCCGTCGATGCCGCTCTGCCAGAGCTGGATATCGTCGGCGCGGAGGCGAGAGTTGACGTCGACCGAGTCCTTGAGGGTGTCGGTGCGCCCGATGAAAGAGGAGCGGGTTTCCAGCAGCGCCGCATTGGCGACCTGCGTGTTCTGCAGGTCGCTCGAATAGCTCGTCGCGCCGGACGAGGTCTTGGCCGGGTCGCCGAGATCGGGAGCTAACGTCGTCGTGGTCTTCAAGGGCGGCATGCTGGCCGCGGTGACGGGCGCCGAGCCGTTCCCGCCGGTCGAGAAGTTGCCCGAGTTCGGCATCTGCCCGGTGGCGGAGTAGTTCGCGACCGCTCCTTTGGCGCCCGACAGGCTGCCCGTATTGTAGTAGCCCTCGACCAGGGCCGAGAACTGGCCGCCCGTCATCGAGGTCGAGCCGCCGTTGCCCGTGATGGCGCCGGCGCTCACGCAATTCGTGGCGGGCGCGTTCGGGTTGGCGACTAGACAGCTCGCGCCGCCTAGGCCCTGCTGGTGAGCGAGATAGGCTTCCTCGAAGGTCGGGGTACGGCCGAGCTTTTGGGTCAGGCCGTCGACGTCGTCGCGGGTCAGGTGCGCCATGGCATCGGCGTTGGCGCTCGGGTCGAACTTGTCCTGGCCGGGCGCGTATTTCGACCAGGTCGAGTCTATGAACTGGCCGAGCCCGCCCGCCGAGCTGCCGCCCGCCTTGGCATTTGGGTTACAGCGCGACTCGACCACGGCCGCGTTCTCCATGTACTGGCCGGGCAGTCCGTATTTGGAGGCAGCGGCGTTCAGCGCCGTGACCGAGTCGGATCGGCTGACCGCGCATTTGAGGCCGCCACTCGACCCTTGCCGGGTCTTCGCCGACGATGTCGTCGAGCCCGTGCTGTCCTTCGCCTGCGAGGCCGGCTGCAGCCGCGCATCGTCCTGCACCGGAATATCTGCCCGCGTTGGCCCCGCGATGGCCAGGGCGCCCGCGACCATCGTGGTCCGGGCCCAGACCGCCCCGACGCCTTCAAAACCGATCCAGGATCGGCTAGAACATCGTCTATATACAAAACGAGGCCGCATCACGGTGCGGTCTCCGCATAGGGCAACTGCAACCCATGCCGACACTCACCCACGCCTATGCGGCTTCCGCCCTCGTGCTCGCGAGCCTCACTGCCGCGGATGCTCAGGACCGAAGCGCCTGCGACGGCATCTATTGCGCGCAGGGCAACGCGGCGTCGGACTATGCGGCCGAGCTGACGCCGTTGATGGTTGACCCGTCCAAGACCTGGGAAGAGGTCAAGGGCCGCAACGTGCTCATCATCAAGTATTACCACCCCGACGGCACCTTTGTCTCGACCAGGACCTGGCCGCAGACGCAATACATGAAGGCGACAACCGCCCTGCCCGGCCGCATCGCTTTCGCGGGTGCCGGGACCCCGACGGTGGTGCTGCATGGGTTGACGCCCTGCACGCGGCCAGGAAGCTTCGACTACAAGGGCGAGCGCTTCACCTGCGCGACGCTCTGGCAGGACCGTCTGAACGCCCAACTCTTTGCCACTCAGGCCTTGCTGTGCCGCGCCTACGGAGACCAGGTCGGCAAGACGGTCCAAGAGGCGACCTGCATCCGCCAGACGTCGGGCTTCGGCCCCGACCGCAGCGTCGGCGGGGTGGTGATCGAGGACCAGCTCGCCGGCTCCGGCATCGTCAGCCTGGCGCGGGACGCGCAAGGTCGCGTGCTGCGCCCCGACCTCGCCCAGGAAGCCGAGCGCGGCGCGGCGATCCTCAAGGGAGCAACTCAGTGAGATGACGGACCGCCGGGCCGGGCTCATGGGCGAAGTTCGCTTAGGGCCACGGGCCGGGGAAGCGAACGGAGGGGCGCCTCCCAGCCGCAGAAGCGCGGCAGCCAGTCCTTGGGGTCGTCCCCGACCTCGGCGCGCAGCCGGTCGAGTTCGGCGACAGTCTCGGCGCGGCCCGACAGGACCTTGATCAGGTCCTCCATGCCGTGCAGCCGGATGCGGGCGATGACCGAGTCGCGTCCGTGCTTGATCAGAAAGGCGCGCGACTGCGGGTCGGTGCGCAGGATCCAGTCCATCTCGCGCTCCGACAGGCGGAACGCCTTCATGGTGCTGTCGGTGTCCGCCTTGGGGTTGGGGAAGAACAGGTTGGTGGCCGACTGCTCGATGATGGTGTTGGCCACCGGTGAGCGGACGATGTCGGCGGCACTCTGGGTGCCGAAGCCGACGATGCCGTTCAGCTTGCGGATGGTCTTCATCTTGTCCTTGATGAAGCGCGCGAAGTGCTCGTCCTCGAGCAGGCGCCAGCCCTCGTCGAGGAAGATCAGCGCCGGCTCGCCGGTGAGCAGCTCGTCGATGCGGTGGAACACGTACATGAGTGCCGCTGTGCGGGTGACGGGGTCGTCGAGCACGCGCGTCATGTCGAAGCCGAAGACGCTCGACCAGGAGAAGCGATCCTCCGCGTTGTTGAAAAGCCAGCCTAGCTGATCGGGCCGCACCCACTTGTCGAGCCGGGCTTCGAGGTCGTCGTCGCTCGACCGCACGCGGCCGCGCAGCAGCGAGCGGAAGGCCTCGAGCGTGCGCGCCTCCGGCCCGCCCGCGAGCGTCTCGGCGATGGCGGCGCGCACGATCCCCTCCTCCGTCGACGACAGCGCGCGCCCGTCCGGGCGCCGCAGCATGAAGCCGAAGAGCGCGAACAGGAACTCTCGGTTCGGCCCGGTGTCGGGCAGTGCCAACGGGTTGAAGCCGCTGGGCTCGCCGGGGTGGAGAACCTCATAGCGGCCGCCGAGCGCCCGGATAAAGATCTCGGCGCCGCGGTCCTTGTCGAAGAACACGCATCTCGGCTCGGGTCGAACCCGGAGCGCCTGTGCCATCAGGAACGACAGAGCGACGGTCTTGCCCGAGCCCGACGGCCCCACGACCGTGAAGTTGCCGAGGTCGCGTTCGTGGAAGTTGAAGTAGTAGGCGGTCTGGCTGGTTGTCTCGAGCAGCGAGATCGCCGGCCCCCAGTGGTTACCCCCTGCCCTGCCGGACGGAAAGTTGTGTAGCGACACGAAGCCGGCAAAGTTCTTGGACGAGATCAACCCGCCTCGTGCCACGTAGGAGAGGTTGCCGGGCAGCTGCGCCCAGAAGGCGGCTTCCGCATTGAGGTCCTCGCGAATCCAGATGATCGACTGGTCGGTCAGCGCCGCCCCGACCGCGGTGACGCAGCGGTCGACTTCCGCGAGCGTGTCGCCGAGGCACATCACGGTGAGATGATGGTTGCCGTAGATGGCCTTCGAGCCGAGGAGGTCGTTGCGGGCGTCGTTCAAATGATCGCTGATCACCGACCCGGCCTGGTCCGCCATGTCGACCTGGCGGCCGACGAGTTCGATCTGCTGCTGGGACGCGGGCCGGTCGACGATGGCGAAGCTCTGCGTCACAACGAGCTCGTGCGGCACCTTCAACAGCCCGTCCATCATCAGCGGACCCGTGAAGGGCGGGTATTCGCGGATCGATACCAAGGCGCCGTAGCGGGTGTCGTGCGGGTGCGCGGCGCCCACGAACTCGACCGCGTTGCGGCCGAAGTTGATGCGCTTCATGGCGAGCGCAACATCGAGCGGCATGCGGGGCAGCCGCATGCGGCGTGGCTTCACGCCGTTGGTGAGCTGCAGCAAGAACTCCAGCGGCTCGCTGTAGAGCGCTCCGCCCTCGTCGCGGATGCCTAAACTCCGGGCGCCGTAATCGCCGAGCAGCTCGCGCACGGCCGTGACGGCGTCGCGCAGTTCCCGCAACTCCTCGAGTTCGCGGGCGCGGTCGCCGTCGGCGGTTCGGCCGCCGAACAGCTTGCCGAACATGCTGTCGGCTGAACCCGCCCTGCCCTGGAGCGGCCGGCGAATGATGGTGAGGTACGGGGCATTGACGAACATGCGGCGTTCGGCAAGCCGGGCCAGATAGCGCCTGTCGAGCTCGGCCGCGAAGGGGCTCGAGAAGCTGCCGTCGAGTTGCGGCTCGACCTCGCGCCGCACGAGGTGGGCGTAAACGGCGTAGCGGCTATTGCCTAGGGTGCGCAGAAGGTCGTTGCGGCCTTCGAGCTTCGCGTTGATATGAGCCATGTCGGCCGTCTCGAAGCAAAAGCCGTCGAGCGCCAGCACGGTCAGCAGATAGCCGTCCTTGGTGCGCAGCGTCTCATCGTCGACGTGGCGCGTGTAGGGGATGTGCGACGACACTGGCCGCTCGCGCCGTGCCGCGGCGCCGAAGCGCAGTTCGTCGAGGATGGCGCGGGCCACCATCCCGGCTTAGGGCCGGTAGGTGTTGATGCCCCACACGCCGGTGGCGCGCGGCGGGCACTTCGACATCTTGACCTGCAGGATCGCGAAGATCCTGTCGTCGCGCAGCGTCAGCACGTAGCCGACGGCGTGGATCGGGAACACCAGCAGACCGCTCAGCAGGTTCTTCGACAGCAGGAACACCACCGCGGTCACGACCATGTTGAACATGGCGTACATGTAGGGAACCCCGAACAGCGTCGGCGTGCGGGTCAGCGCCTTGACCAGGGAGGTGATCTCGACGTCGGCGTCGTCCGACATAGCGCGCCTCAGCCGGTGCCGACGGCGGACTGGAAGAAGCTGACGATCTGGCTCGCGCCGAACACCAGCACGATGCCGAAGATGATCGAGCCGGCGTAGCCCCAGGTCAGCCGGCCCGCCCAGGCCATGAATCCGCAGGCGATGACGGCGAGGGCCGCGAGCGAGGTGGCGATCTGCCCGGTTAGGGTCGAGACCAGCTGCTGGAGCATGGTCTGCACCGGCGACAGCGTGCCGCTCGACTGCGCGAAGGCATCCGGAGTCGAGAACGCCAGGGCCACGAGGGCGACGCCCAGAAACAATGTTCGTTTACGTGACATGGTCAGTTCTCCACGTGCATGACGAAGCCCTGGCTCCAACCGGCTTCGGGTTGCGCGGCCGCGGATGACGGAGCCGACGTCGGCCGGCGTGCTGGGGAATGTCGGGCGGAACTGTCCACCGCGCTCACCGCGCGGGCGGCGCTTGCGATGCCAGGCGGCGGCAGGGTGTAGAAGTCGTTGATCACGTCGGCGACGTAGCGCACCGTCTCAGGGAATGGAGGCACACCGCGGTACTGTGCGACCGCGTCCTCCCCGGCGTTGTAGGCCGCCAGCATATAGAACGGGTTGTGGTAGCGATCGTGCAGGACCCGCAGGTAGCGGACCGCGCCGCGGACATTGTCGGCGGGATCGCAGATGTCGACCGCGAAGCGCGCAGCCGTCGCCGGCATGAGCTGCATCAGGCCGACGGCGCCTTTCGGCGAGACCTGATCGGCGCGGAAGTGGCTCTCGATGCGGGCGACCGAGAGCACGAAGTCGGGGTAGAAGTCCTCGGCTTGTGCGACGCGCCTGACCAGCGCCTCGGCTTCGGCCGGCGACGGCACTCCTCCCCGATGGCAAGGGCCAAAGCCCGGACCGGGAGCCGCCGCCGGTGCGGCCAAACCCGCCGACTCCGAGCTTGCTGTGGGCCGCGTAGGCTCAGCGGCATCGACGCTCGGGGCCGCCGTATAAGAGGCCGGGCCGACGTGCGCGACGCCTGCGTCGTCCACCGCGACGCCGAAGCTGCGACCGCCCTGCCCGTGAGCCGCGCCGACGGCATCGGCTATCATCACCAGGGCTGCCGCTAGCGGCCCAACCATCATGCTTTTTGTACGCAAATCACCGACTCGCCTTGCTCGAGGGGCATTGCCTAAACACAACGCGTTAACTATAGGCGAGGCGTTCGGACGCGCTATGACCGAAATGCAACAGGGTCGGACTTTGACCATGATGAGGGAACTGGCCCTGTGCCTGACGCTCGTGGCCGGTACGGCTTCAGCCGCGGAGATCGACGGCGTCCGTACAGGGGCTGAAGCGTGGCGACCCGTGCCGCAGGAGGCGACCTTCGAGACCGGCGACATGTGGAGGGTCGGCGGCGACCACTATCGCCTCTACGGCGTTCAGGCCTGCCTGCGGGGTACGGCCTACACCGGGCCGGACGGCCGCAAGCGGGATTGCGGCAACGCTTCCCTGTCCATGCTCGCCGGCCTGATCCGCGCGCTGTCGCCGTCATGCGCACCTGTGGCGCGTCGGCCCGAGGTGGGCACCGCATACGTCGTCTGCTACGCCGACACGAATTCGCCGCGCGGCCGGCAACGTGTCGACCTCGGCACGGCGCTCATCGCGAGTGGCTTCGCGTTCGCGGCGCTCGACGCGAGTGACCGCCCCGTCAACCCGGGATATTTCGCGGCCGAGATTCAGGCCAAGAGTGGCAGGACCGGACTCTGGGCCTCGCCCGACCTGCCCCATCCTAACGTCGTGCTGCTCAAGGCCCTCCACGCTGCGCCAGGAGGCACACCATGACGGGGCCGGAATGCCTGGAGTGCCCAGCGCCGGTTAACGATCGATGGCGTGCTCGGCTGGCGGGACGTGGCGTCGCGAGCGCCGCCGGCATCGTCGGCTCGGTCTTGATGCTGGCGGGCTGCGCCGCTTTCATTCGGCCCGGCCCCGTGGTCGATCCGGCCGCCCCTGCCCCGTTCACGATCGCTGACGGACAGACCCCGACGCAGGCGCAAGCTCAGGCCGCGGTCGACGCAGCAGTGCGCCGGGACGGCCTGCTAGGCGGATTTCCTCGGTTCAGCGCGCTGGAGTCCGGGCGTGTACCGACTCGCATCACGCTGTTTGCCTGCGGGTCAGTGGGCGGCTACGCGACACGCCGGAAGCGTCTCGCAACGATCATGTCGGCGATCTGTCACGTCGACGTACTCGATCAGAACGGCGGTCTTGTCGGGCGCACGACGATGCGCTTCGCGCGACAACAGGACGCCTGGGGGCTGATCGAAGATCGGGAGCGCGAGTTCGACGCTCGTTGAGGTGACGGGCGGTGCCTTCGGCCACAACTCGGTCAGGTCGGTTCTGACGACTCGGACGGCTTGGTCAGGACGAAGGACGCCTCGGCCATCCGGCGAATGTACTCTGCGTGAGGGGAGTCGTCGTCCAGCTTACGATCGACAAAACACACGAAACAATCCATGTCGAGTTTCGCCGCCCACCCCGCGAGCGTGTCGATGGTCGGATTGCCGGAGCAGGATAGGACCTCATAGAGGTAGGGCGTGCAGCAGCCGATCGCTTGGGCGAAATCCTTCTTGTTCAGGCCGCTCCGGTGGCGAAGGGCGTCGATGGCGACGGCCAGCCGCTTAGCAGCGTTGGTCTGCTTCCGTTTGGCTCCGCTGGATGGCGTGCTTCCGCTCTTTGCGATGGGTGCTGGTGGCATGACAAAGCTGCGCCTGCGATCGAACCGGCAATCAATAGCAATCGGACGTTCACCGAACGGTTAACGTCCGGCGAGATCGGCGGGAACTCTGTCGGGCTGGCCGGCGGTTCGTCCGCGCAGGGTTTGCGGGGTGGCCAGGGGAGGCTTGATCAACACCTCACATGTGCGTATATTGTGCGCAGATCGTGCAGAGGATTGAGAATGCGTGAGAGCGCCGCCATAAGACAGAATACCCCGAAGCTGGTTTCCGATCTCCTCGACGGGCTTCAGGATCCGCGGACGCCATACATTTCCCCGGCCCGCTTCGGCGAGCTTGCCGGGTTGAGCCAGGGCACGATCGCTCGGCTTGCCGGCGTGCATCGCAATACGGTGCGCGTTAATCCTGCTTCGGAACCCCTACAGGACCGCCTGCGCGAGATGATCAAAATCATCACCTCGGCAGTCGAACTGACGGGCGACGTCGAAAAGGCGTTCTTCTGGTTCCGCAACGAGCCGATCGCCGACTACAAGCGGAAGACCGCGGCGGAGTTGGTAGCTGATGGGCATGCGGGCGCAGTCCTGACCCACCTGGAAGATCTCAGGAACGGGCCGACTGGGTGATCGTCACCAAACTTGAATCGTCTCGTATCTTCTATCGCTGCCTCACCCCGAAATGGTCATATCTGCCATTGAGCGGAGCGGGTGCGGCGCAAAACGGAGGACGGTTCAATCGGCCCGGGGTCGAGGCGCTTTACCTGAGTGACCGGCCTGAGACAGCTCTCGCGGAATTTGGACAGGAATCTTCCATCGCTCCGCCGGGCACCCTCGTGGCCTACACGGTTCAGGTTGACCTCGTGGTCGATTTTTCCGGCGGGTTCGACGGTGCGACCTGGCCAGATGCCTGGGGGGCCTGGAACTGCGATTGGAAATACATTGTTCGGATCGAGGGAGGAATACCTCCAACCTGGCATCTGGTCGACGGCCTCGTGAGCGAGGGATTCAGAGGTCTTCTATTCCCGTCGGCACGGTGTCCGAACGGCATCAACCTTGTCTTGTTCAATGGCAATTTGACCGCTGACGATCACGTCCATGTGCACGACCCCGAGGGACGGCTACCGCGCAATCAGCTGTCGTGGCCATGACAGGCCGGGGCGCACTTTTCGAGCATGCCGTCAGGCAACCGCTCGATCAACGCGCCTTGTCTTACGGAGGAAATTGACTTTCTTTCTGCGATCGTCCGCAACGCCGGCCGGAGCGGGTTGTCCACCCGACAGGGCGGAGCGCGGCGGAGCAGGCGGTGGGCCGAACGCGCTCATCATCAAGCGCCGTAGAGAGGGCCGGCGCCTGTGGTCAACCCGCTCCCCTCCTCCCGGCCGCGATCTACGCCAGCCTGGTCGAGGGCGCCGAGTCCAACACCTACAACCTGGTCTGGAGCCGCTGACCCGACCACCGAGGCGCTCCTCCACAAGGCGGGGCGCCCCGACGATCTTCCGGCAATTGCATTTACCGTTGATTAACCCTTCCTCGCTTGCAAGCGGGTCGAGAATCGGCCTTAATGCCCACGCTTTTTTACCGTGGCTGAGCCATCAAGCGTAGGTCGAGTAAATACTCGTGGAAACGGCTTCTTCTATCCACACCCTCATCGCCGACGACGCACGCGAGCTATCGAAAAAGCTCCATGCCCATCGCATCAAGCTGTTTCCTCCGACGGCGCGGAAGGAGCTGCGCCGCTTCTCGTCCGGAGAAGCTGCAAAGCTGATCGGCATCAACGACGGCTACCTCCGTCAGCTCTCAATCGAGGGGAAGGGCCCGAAGCCGGAGACTGCCGCCAACGGCCGCCGCTTGTACACGCTGAGCGACATCCAAGATCTCCGGTCATATCTAGACGAGGCCGGTCGCGCCGGGAGACGCTACCTCCCGACACGCCAAGGTGCGGAAGGTCTGCAGGTCATCGCTGTCACCAACTTCAAGGGCGGCTCTGGTAAAACCACGACGTCGGCGCATCTCGCGCAGCATCTTGCTCTCCAGGGCTACCGCACCTTGGCAATCGATCTCGACCCCCAGGCAAGCTTGTCCGCTCTCCACGGGTTTCAGCCTGAACTCGACGTTGGGCCGAACGAGACAGTCTACGGCGCCATTCGCTATGATGACGATCGAAGAAACCTCGCCGAAGTCATCCGCCCAACCTACTTCACCGGTCTCGATCTCATTCCAGGCAACCTCGAGCTCATGGAGTTCGAACATGAAACGCCGAAGGCCTTGGCCGACCGGAAAGCCGGCGACCGGATGTTCTTCGCGCGGGTCGCCCAGGCGCTGGCGACCGTCGAGGAACGGTATGACGTTGTCGTCATCGACTGTCCGCCGCAACTCGGCTTCTTAACTCTCTCGGCTCTTTGCGCCGCGACGTCGCTCTT
>JAABUH010001449.1_pt1 | contig 26431 bp, 44 predicted proteins | sample 5559121 | NCBI WGS metagenome assembly JAABUH01 (sample SAMN10711871, study PRJNA513364) | rock metagenome | isolation source: Antarctica rocks | place: Antarctica: Victoria Land, Battleship Promontory nord | collected 2015-12-28
TGCTGGGGACGGGGGAGAAAGTGAGCTGTGATGTTTGATTGGCGCCAGAAGTCGAGGATCTCGACGGGCAGGGGTTAGGGGAGGGGGGAGGAGGAGGGGGCGGGAGGAAAGAGGGTGGATATCGAGCTGGAGGGGTTGATGGTGGACGTGGGCAGACGGCAGGATTGTCAGCTCGTCTGTGCCCTCCATCACATGCATAAATGAAGATTCTGACGGGAATTTAGATCCAGGAGATACGACACGAGATATCCATGCTCCACTGGATTACCACATTGGCCGACTCCCATACACCACCGTCATCCGACCCGTCCCCACACCTTCCACATCAAATCCAACAGCCGTAGCCTGGATCCTGAACCATTCCGACGGGTGTCTACTAGGTGCACTGTACACGACGCCAGAGTACAGGCGGCGTGGCTTGGCACGGATGGTGACACAAGAGAGGGTGAGAGAGGCGGAGAAGGATGGGATCAGGGGGTTTAGTTTCGTCTGCGTGGGGAATGAGGCGAGAGGGAGGGAGGATGTGGGAGGGTATGGGTTGGATCAGGGGTTGGAAGGTGCAGTGGGTTTATGTGAGGGATGATGTGGAGGGCAGTAAGTAGGCACGGAACGAATGAGTATTAGACCTACAAGAAGGACAATCAGTCGACGGAGATCCCGAAAAACCCAATTGGAAGGACAAATCAGTACCCCGCAGCGAGGAATCTTGTCGGCGTTGAATATTAGTATGATAAGGCTTTTGACAGTAAAGTCGGTCACTGGAGGGCAGTCAGCGAAGCCTCCTATATCCCACGCCTGGGGAGCTCGAAGTCCGTGAGCCGTGCATCACCGCTTCCGTCCCCCAGGGGGCGGCGGTGGAGGCAGTGCGAACGATCCTCCCCCTTCACCACCCTCTCCCCCTCCCCCTCCAATCCCAGCCGGCTTCTTTCCTTCTCGTCCAGGAATCTTGATCGTGAATGTCTGTCCCACTTTCAAAGAGTAATCCTTCGGCGGTCCAGATGGTTTCGCCGGTTGTCCACTCTCGTTCGGATCCGTGTCAGGGTTCTTTGTCCGTTTGGCAACTGATTGGAGGGCGACCTGTTCCGCACCACCGTCATCGCTGTCCACCGATTACCACCGTTCCGGAGATTGGACGGAAAGACGTTTGTCAAAGGGGCAGCGTTGACCTACCTGGAAATCAAAAGCCTCTCCCCGCTCGGCGAACCCCATCCCGATATACGCCCGTTTCCCGCCCTCACCCTCGACTCGCAGGACGAAATACCGTGAAGAGTCAAGCACGGGCTCTACTTGCGTCCATGGCGAGACGTATGTGACCTGTGCGAAGAGTTCGCCTGTCTCTGCGTCCTACCATAAGTAAGTCAGCTTCCAGCGAGAGAGTGGAACGATCTGGACCCACTTCTAATCGGATATCACACCGCGGCCCGACCTCGAGTACCCGTAATCGTCCCTTCCAAATGAAGGACTCGACGTTCCAGTCGGCAGCTTTGTAGCCTGACGCAGATGTCCGAGGAGGTAGCTGGTAGACTTCGACTAGCGTGAGCGCTTCCCCAAGCCAGGCAGCAAGGACGAAAGCCAGCTACGGAGGACGAAAGCCAGCTACGGAAGACGGAAGCGCTCACCCATCACTTCTCGGGCGATGAAGAGGATCGACTCGACCTCGTCGGTGAGGCTATCCATGATGGCTATTCCCACTTAACGATATTCAGGGGCTCCTTGTGATACTTGAGGAGTAGTGGAGGGGTTCCTGGAGCACTTTGGCGGTCATGACGCGTGGTAAAGAGACACGTGTTCCATTTATGTAGGGGTATCAAACAAGTTCATACTCTAGCTGGGTGGCCAGGATAATTGCCTCATGTTTTCCGACCGAAAAGCACATGCGTGTCGCTTCACTCTATAACTTCTCGTAACTTCCCCCAAGACATCACACAGCATTGCAACGAATATATACAGCGAATAATCATCCATCATGTCCGACAAGCAAGGAGAAGAGAAACGTCAGTCCCTTTCCTACTCTTCTTTACCCCTTCCCATCTCCTCTTCCCCCTCTCTCATCTCCCTTCTCCCGTCTCCCTTCTCCCCTCTTCTCTCCCCGCACTCGAGCATTCCGCTTCGCGGTCCCTCAAGAACGCGCACAGCTGACCTCTCCCCGCCTGCAGAGTTCAACATTCTCCCCCACCCAGCCAAGACCAACAACCCATCTGACCTCAACTCCGAACCCGCCACGCACGGTGGACTCCAGAGCGCGAGTGCGAACGCGTACAACGCTAGGGGACCGCATGTGCCTGCTGCCGAGGTGGCGGAGGGGTTGGAGAAGCCAAAGGGGAGGGATGAGGTGGTTTCTCGCCTCGGATTGTCGTGGGCGAAATGCTGATCAAGTGCTTTAGTTGAGGGCGGAGGCTGAGAAGTTGAATACTTGAGATGATACCTCATCATAGCTGGATGGATGTCACGAGTACGGAGGAGGATCTAGGCTTGCTAGTATCGTCATGTATTGAATACTCTGAAGCTGCAAATGCGATGATCAGACAGATCAGCATGTTGCCGAATGCAGCAGGCCGAGGCGTCAACGATCAACCTGAGAGCCGAAAAACCCATTAAATATCCATCTTTATCCTATCCTATGCTAGGTATACATCCCCCACCCCACTCCCTCCCCAGGTCTAGGTGGCAACTCAGTCAACCTCGGTCTCGGGGTGCCCGCTCTTCCCTCTCTTCCCTCTCCCACCGCTAATGGGAAATCCCTCTCCTCCTCGACCGGCATCAACCCCACCTCATCCGGTCCCGAACCCACCGCCCAGCGTCCAGCTTCTGCTTCTTCGTCCGTCTCCTCTAGGTCATCTTTCGACGGGAGGGGGAGTATCAATCGGAACCTACGCTACCTTCAGCGCCTGCTAGGTGAAAAAAGAGGAGGGAGAGGACTCACGCATCCTTCCCGTTGGAGTAGAATCGATGTAACCGCTTCTCCCTCAGAAAACCCAAACCATCATAAAGCGATAAGCTTGACAGATTGTCGTACTCCGTCTCCAGAACCACCTGTCCACGCTCTTCGTCAGCCTGTATCTTCCAACAAGCGAGCATGACAGACCTCGTGAGCACCGCGACTTGCCATCTCATCCATCACGAGCTGCACCAAACGACTCGCTACGACGATCAAGTAATGCAATGAGCACCAAGAGGGAAGTGCAAGGAGGGGACAGACCGATACCCCGCCTTCGCCAAGCCCGCTCGACGCTCAGCATGGCGATGTAGCCCCGGTTGGTCTTTCCCCGGTGGGATTCTTGTTTGCAAATTATGGTGGCTATCGGCGTGGTGGATGTTGGGGCGGGAAAAACCTGGCGGTCGAGCGGTTTCCGATCGGCAGTATCGAGTATAGTAGCATGGGAGAGCAGGAATCAAGAGGCCGGAGTGGGTAGTAGCAGGAGGAGTCGAGAAACATGAGCGTAGCTCGTAATTCTGAGTGAGACCTACAAGGAACGCTAGATGGGGCCTACACCCATCAGCTCATGATGTTTGCGAAACCGAGGGAGACATACCATTCGACGAGGAAATACCGAAACGTATACACTATCCCCATCAGCTCCCGGAATCAACCAAAACCTCCATCATCCAGCTCACCATTGTACCTGCCCTCACCGATTCAACCCCTTACTTTCGTCAGTGAGGAGAGACATACGGCTCGCTCAATTCCTGTTCCACCAATCTCATCATCTCCTCCAGATCTTCCTCCTCGCTCCAGTAAGTCCGGTAGTAGAGCTGATCCCCCACGGCATCGATCCATGGGGCTGGAGCTTTGGATTTGCCTTTACGATCGTGCACGGGCGGGATAGGTGGGCCGAGTGCAATCGATGCGGTGGAGGCATCGAGGGTTGGGATCATCGATCCAAGATGTCACGCATATCCACGATGCTACACCAGGGGACCAAGAAAGCGTTGAAGGGAGAGGGAGAAAGTTTGTTGAGCTGCTGTTACGCGAGAACTTCCGGCATGCCCGGGTTATGATACAAAGCATGATGTATGTATGCCTCTATTCGACCAAGACGTGCAATCCTCCCAGTCCTCTCGGATCACCTAGTCCGCCTTCCGCCTGGATCTCAGCTGACTTTCAATGACCTCTGCACCGCCCAAAATATCCGTTCCTCGTGGACCAAGACTGATCGCCGGACCCCCTGGTCCACAGCTCGCCAGCTGCATCCCACTGCTCACGCCGATACCGTCGCCCATCGCTTCCGGCTCCCCGGTGAGCTGAGCATCTGTGAGCACAGGTCTCCCATCTCTCGTGGCCATCCCTCGCGGGTTGCTGGTACCTTGCGAGGTATTCATTTCAGATTGAACCCGCCGGGGTGGCAGAGGACTCTTCCGGGGCATCCGACCCCCTGCTGAGTCTGGTGTGAGGATGGAAGAGTAGCTGGACGGATTCGAGCTGGACGCCGTGTCGTCGCCCCGTGGGAAGTAAGATGTTTGGGGCAAGTTGACTGGGGATGGAAGTGGTGATCCCCGGACTGGAGTGCGGGGCGCGATGATTCCCTCGTCGTTTTGCCGCCGTCGGTTCCGGATGCGGGGCAAGAGGGAGATGAGGGGAATGAGTAGAGATTTGACCAGAGATGTGGAAGAACGAGCTCGGACTTGGCGGTGGGAAGGAGGATCCCCATCGGCTGGTGTGTGGAGATCTATTGCTCCGGGAGTTGCGGATCTAGCATCCGGTCCTAAGGATATCTCAGCTTCAGCACAGTCGGAATACCAGGAATCCGACTGACCGAAAGACGGGAGGGCATTATCATTCGCGCTCAAGCTCAGAAACAAGAACAGCGGGACAAACCACACGCAAACCGCAAAGAACGCTGCGACGTCCATGAAAGCAGGGGCATCATCCTTGCCCTGCCCACTCCCATACCGGTACTTTGGCCCTCTATACCGCTTAGCTTCCTGGGCTTTCGCTGCAAAATGGAAGAACCATGTGAAGTGGTCTGCGACGACGAGGATACAGGAAAGAATGAAGCGCGGGGAGATGAGGGAGATGAAAGGCCATGTGGAGGAAAAGTTTGAGAGGTAGACGAGGTGGCAGAGGATGGAGAATGCGGTCGGGAGAAGGGGGAGGCCGTCGGTGATGACCAGGAGGATGTGGAGGGTGATGATGGCCTGAGGCGTGTCAGCGAGAGTCTTCGGATAAACTGTCCCGTTGGGGACAATAGCCGTGGGAGAGACCCACGTATATCGCTCGCATGCCCATGACTTTGGCATGTCTGGAATGTTCCTCAATCAGCTCGGCGAGCCAGAGCAATCCGCTCGCTGTGTGACTTCAGCATGCCACGTGGCTCAAATGAGAGAACTATACCCAAGGAGAGGGTGACGAAGAGGAAGGCTGCCAGTCCTCCGACATAGGACAGCAGGTGGAGTAAGGTCATCAAGCGCGCGCGAAAGCGGAAAGATGACAGAGGCAACTCGCCGACGCCTCGGTGGATTTTCACTAAGGGCAATGGAGCGGGATATGAGGATCCACTTTAGGTGGATAGAGGACAAAGATGGGAAATGTTCGTGTGTGGGAGAGAAGCAGACTAGATGCCGTCACCAAAGAAACGGAAGCGAATCGGAAGCAATCCGTGGGAGAGAGTTTCCAGCTTTCTCTGCTCAACTACGCATCGTCTCTTGTCATTTTAGTTGCGCAACCACCTACAGCCGAAGCAACCTCACAAAATCACTCTCGTCACCACTCGCTAACCATCAATCCTACCGAGCGAGTCATCTCGGAGCGTCCAGCCATACCTCGCCATGAGCAATCTCGAAAGTCTGTACCCTCACCTTCCCCTTTGGACTGGGAGCTCATGGTAGCCTTGCAGAATCACTCTTTCAGCTCAAAGTCCGTGAAGGCAGCTTTCACCTTATCATACTGAGATGTTGATGGTGACGTTCAGTTCACGGCGAAATCACTGCAACGACAAGCGAAAAAGGCCAACAAGGATGAGACGATGGAGAAGAACAAGCTGAAGCAGGTGAGTCTAGACACGGCACTCTTGGCTGAGCTGACTGACCATTTCTCCTTCTCCGGCCTCTTTCTTGTCATCTCTTCTCCTCCTTCCCTTCCACTCGCAAATCTCCTTGCCTTCCTGTCCCGCTTCATTACACTTCCTTACCCTCGCAAACCCCCTCGCCCTGCCCACCTCTACCGGCCCTGCTCGCCCCCTCGCAGGCGCTCACAAAAGGTAACACCGACGGCGCCCGAATTTACGCTCAAAATGCCATCCGAAAGAAGACCGAAGGTCTCAACCTCCTCCGTCTCGCATCACGGATCGATGCCGTCGCCAGTCGGGTCGAGACGGCGGTGACGATGCGGACGGTAACGAATAGTATGGGGAGTGTGGTCAAGGGAATGGATAGGGCGATGGAGAGTATGAACCTGGAGCGGGTGGGTGGTCTTCTCTGGACTTACAGACCGGGCTGAGTTCGACTCTCAAATCTTCCCTCCTGATTCCCAATCATTTGCCGACGCATTCATGCACCTTGTGATGTCAACGCTCCACCACTATCGCGATAACCTTACACCTCTTCCTCGCCCGCATTACTCGGCCCGCTGCGCTCGCCTCGCTCGCCGCAGATATCCCTCGTAATGGACAAGTTCGAATCCCAATTCGCCGACCTCGACGTCCAAACCTCCTACATGGAGTCCACAATGTCCGACACGACCGCCCTGACGACGCCACAAGACCAGGTGGACTCGCTGATCAACCAGGTTGCGGATGAGGCGGGGTTGGAGGTGGAGCATGGATTGGGGGAGGCGAAGGTGCCGAATGCGGTGCTGGCGCAGGAGGTGGAACAGAAGGAGGCGCCTTTGGAGGAGGACGGGAGGCTGGCCGAGAGGTTGAGGGCGTTAAGGGTGGGTCTACCAGCTTGAAGGAATTTGAGCCGAGCTGATGATATCTGTAGCCTGCTACATAGGCGTGGATCGCGTGACGTTACTTGTTGTATCGACCGGCACTCGGATGTCACGAACGATACCCAGATCTCATGATCATGTTCTTGCCTTCATATCTGCACGACTTAAATGCGGAATTGGTACAATGACGACTCCGACTGGCCCCATTCCAGGTCCCACTCTACCCTTTCATCCATAACCGCCTACCCCAAGGACCCGAGCCCCCCTCCTCTAAGCTACCCTCGGGCCCGTCCTCCGGGGTAAACCCCCATCTCCCACCCTCCCCATGTGATCCACATCCGGTGCTCCCCAAACCACCAGATTCCCCGTGCCTTCCTCCACCCCGACCACCCTCCTCACCCAATCCACCTCACTCAATCTCCCTCCCCACCACCTCTCCCTCTCCCCACCTGCTCTTTCATCAACACCCTCCCTAGCAGCACGCATATCCGATCCCTCCGCCGCAGCACGTACGTCCGACCCTTCACCCGCTCCAGGGAGGGCCTTTGACAGACTACTACCCGTCGATGTTGAGAAGGGGACCGGGGTATCTGCTGATCTTGAAGAGGGGAGAACGGATGTGACTTCGTGCAGGTTGGTGGTGTCGCGCGCTTCGTCCTCGATCGATCGGTATTTGGAGCGCTCGGCAAGAGGGGGGAGGAGGTCTTCTACGTCGGACTGGGAGAAAGATCAGTGAGATTGAACGACAGATAGAGCAGGCGAAGAGGGAGAGACGATAGAAGAGGAAGAGGAAGAGGAAGTGTAAGAGGGAGAGGGAAACTTACGAAATCATCCTGTGAGACGGCGGAGATGGAGTAGACGTAGATCCCACCGACGAAGAGGGCGAGAGTGGTGCCGACGAGGGAGTTGCGGAGGAAGTAGGGGGCGCGAGCGCGGCGGAGGGAGGGGGACATTCCCTTGAGAGCGTTAGCAAAGCGGCGAGACGGTCTTCCCGCTTCCTTGAGCAGTAAGAGTCAAGGACAATTGTGAGGCACGAGGATGATTGGGACGGTGATGCAGAGTCCCGATTGGGGTGGAGAAGATGGAGGTGAGACGTACATAGCCTTTAGGATGATATGTCCGATCGACGACCTTCGCCGTGGGTCGTGGGGTCGGCGGAGGTTGCGTCAGGTTGGCAGGGACGTTGGTCGGCGGAGCTTCTGCCATCGCGGTGAGCTGTTGAGGGCTACGAGGTATAGAATTTTTGTATCTGGAATCTCGAGGGCAAAGATCTTATTCGACCCCCGGATTAAGCCGAACTGACGTTCCACGTGGCCAATTCCGGATCAATATATACCCTTTTCACTGCCAAACCCACCGAAAAGAAGGCTCAAGTCAGCGTTGCTAGATCAACTCCAACGAATCAGACGTCGTCACTCTTCCATGTCTGCCTCAGCCCGGCTCTCCCCCTCGTCCCCGTCAGCCCTCCAATCCTCCCTCCGCACCTTAACCCAGAACTACGCTTCCACCAACCCCTCCCGCGTAAAACTCATCGATTCGTTTCTCCTCTTCCTCCTTCTTTCCGGAGTCATGCAGCTCGCCTATCGGATCCTCATCACTAGTTACCCATATAACGCTTTCCTCGGAGGGTGGGCCCCCCTCCTCTCATTCGACACGGATACGTCTGATGGAGTGCCTTTGATAGGTTCGGCGCGACGGTTGGACAATTCGTCCTCCTTGCTGGGCTACGGGCACAGGTAGCCCCCGGACGGGATGTAGAATTCAAGGAGGTCTCGCAGGAACGGTGGGTAGCTCATCCTAAGTGGTGAGCTGACGACGGGTTGTAGAGCCTTCGCGGATTTCTGCGCAGCTTCGGTCGTACTCCATCTCTTCACCTACAACTTCCTGGGATGAGACACACAAACAAAAAGTAGTCACTACCCTGCATGAATGGAAATTCATGGAGATTTGTTGATGCTGGTATGGCGGATGCGGGGTATGTTATGTGCAGCGAATCTCTATTCTCCTTCCCCAGCCGTCTTGTCCGCTTCCGCTGGTGATCTCGGGAACGCCCTCTCTCGAGTCGCGCTTTCTCGCACCCCCTTCTCCACTTCTTTCTCCAGCACTTCATATGTGCTCTTCGCGAGCTCCGGATCCGACAAAACAGGGGGCAGGCTATCTTCATCATCTCGAGTATGATGATTAGTGCTGAGACGTACTCGACGACGGCGCAATCACGGATGACATCTCCTCCCCTCGTCCCGCTCCGTCTCGGATCCACCGGTTCGTCATCCTTCCCCGCCTCGCCAGGAGGGACTGGGGAAAGGTCGAGCGGACCATACCTCACAGGTACTTGCAACGCGAAGAGCATACTCTGTATCGCTCTCGACGGAGACGGTGTGAAGAGCATGATGACCGGGTACAAGAGGATATACCTGTGGTCAGCTTATCCGGAACAGGCCCACTCACAAGACCCAAAGCAGGAGCGAGTCATCCGCGCCCATACTTCCTCGGATCACCTCTGACCTAGCCCAGCTCATGATCACGCTGATCGCCATGATATTGCTTTGAATGTTTTTGTCGCGCTGCTTCACCTCGCCGTTGGGATCCGGGACTGGCTTCGATGAGCCGTAGGTAGAGGACGCGAGTGTATCGAGGATGAGCTGGAAGTGTTGCATCAGGTACAGAGTCGTGATGCTTCTCCGCCCGGAGAGCTGGACGAGCGAGTCGACAGGCTTCGTCCCGTGTAATGAGGGGAGCGCAGCCGACCAGGTGGGCGAGACGAGGTTGACGATCCGGATGTTCCGCTCGGCCGGCTGTCGGATCAAACACGGGAGAAGCGAGGTAATCAGGTGAAAATGGAACTGGTGAACCGACCAATCCGGGTCTTCTGCGGTGTCGACCGGTCTCGTCAAATAGGGCTGAACCTCCCATCCTGAAGCTAAGACAATCGCATCGACCCGCCGCCCACCTTCGCCGGCGGTACCCTGCTGCACCTTCGCCCATTGCTGAGTGAAGTCTCGGACTCCTCGATGTGTACGTGGGAGAGGCTCGCAGTGTAGTTGAGCGAGTGGGCTGGTTATGCCTAGTCGGAGAGTATGGAGGACGGTAAGGAGGGATTCGGGCAGCGGGGATGGATATGGAGGGAGGTAGAGGATTTGGGGCGGGGAAGGGAGTTGGAGGAGATAGTCGAGTAGGGCGAGGACGGTAGGTGATGGCGGCCCCTGAGTGGTGTCAACTAGGAATAAAAGACTGGTGACGAGACATACCACTACCCAGATCATCTTCCCCGCCCATTCCCTCTCCCACGTACACTTCCTCCCCCCTGCCCAAGCTTTGACCGCATAGAGTGCAAGTAGCCCCACCGCACCATAGAAGACTTCCGAGCTCGACGCATTATCGAGAAAGCTTGCGGCAGAATGTAGGGGCATGCTGATGAACGCTCACCAGAAGTCCACCGACCTGTTGTCGCGTGCCGAAAATCAGGCGCAACTGCTGAAGGGATGATTAGGTAAGCCGACGGAGTTTAACGTGTACACCGCTTGGTCCACCGGTTAGTGACATTGCCGGGTTCCGCCATCCTCAAAAGCGTCAACGCCTGCCTCCTTTTCTCTCATCTCTCTCGTCCAATATTAACTATCTTCTTACAATGTCGTCCACTTTGCAATCCATTACTTCTGCTATCCCTTCTCTCGGTCGGGCTCGTCTCCTGATCACTTCTTCGGATGACGTCGTCATCGTCAGCGCTGTCCGGACGGCCATCACCAAGGTGAGTCAGCATTCGGAACGGCGCGTCGACGATGCTCATGGTGATTGATTCTGCTAGGCCAAGAAGGGTGGCTTCAAAGATTGCACACCCGAGGACTTGCTCGCCGCGGTATTGAAGGAGACATTGAAGCGGAGCAAGGTCGATCCGTCCAAGATCGAGTGAGTCTTTCGTCCCGTTGGTTCAGCTGCAACCATCGATGAGCTGCATCTGAGGTACATGTGCTTATTCCCTTCACCGCAGAGATATCTCCGTCGGTAACGTCCTTCCTCCAGGCGGTGGTGCGAGCGTTGCGCGCATGGCTTCGCTGTATGCGGGGATTCCTTACACGTGGGTCACCTCCCGGCCTAAATATCCTTACCCTTGCTGATCAGTCCACCTGTAGCACTCCCATCAGTACGGTCAACAGGCAGTGTTCCTCCGGATTGACTGCTGTGGCTCAGGTGAGCGTCTCCCTGCCCGTGTCCGTAGCATAGCTCATTCTCGCCTCAGATCGCGAATGAGATCAAGTCAGGCGAGATCGACATCGGAATCGGTGAGTAGTCTCACCTACTTAAGTGCTACCCACCGACATAGTTCAGGTGCCGGTGTCGAGCACATGACACTCTTTTATGGCGCCGGTGTTCTGCCCTCGAAAATGTCCGACGCGGTACTTTCTAACCCCGAGTCTGCCGACTGTCTCATCCCCATGGGCATCACCTCCGAAAACGTGGCGAAGCAGTACTCCATCCCGCGCGATATTCAGGACACATTCGCGGCCAACAGCTTCGCCAAGGCGGCCGAGGCACAGAAGCTCGGCAAGTTCAAGGAGGAGATTGTCCCGGTCAAGGTGAGGCCAGTGCCCGCATGGTTCAGGCGACATGCTGATGGCGCGTTCAGGTGAAGTGGACGGACCCGAAGACCGAGGAGGAGAAGGAGGTGATAGTTGATGCCGACGACGGTATCCGAGAGGGCGTAACGAAGGAGAGCCTTTCCAAGCTCAAGCCTGCATTCTCGAAAGACGGTACGACGCATGCAGGGAACGCCTCGCAAGTGTCCGATGGTGCCGCCGCGGTCCTCCTTGCTCGTCGATCGGTCGCACAGAAGCTCGGCTTGCCGATCCTTGGGAAGTTCGTCTGCTCCGCGGTCGTCGGTGTGCCCCCGAAGGTCATGGGGTGGGTCCTCTTTCCTACTTTTACGATACATGCTGATGGGAGCTCAGCATTGGGCCCGCGTTCGCCATCCCCAAAGCCTTGCAAAAGGCTGGAATCACCAAAGAGGACGTCGACTTCTTCGAGATCAACGAGGTGTATCCACCCAACTCTTCCGTTTTACCTCGCTGACTCTCGCCAGGCCTTCGCATCCCAAGCCGTCATGTCTATCCAACATCTCCACCTCCCGTTCGAGATCGTCAACCCCAACGGAGGAGCCATCGCGATCGGTCACCCTCTTGGATGCACCGGTGCTCGACAAATCGCGACGGCTTTCAGCGAGGCGAAGAGGGAGAAGAAGAAGGTGTTTGTAACGAGTATGTGTATCGGGAGCGGCATGGTGAGTCTATCTCTACTCTCATCAGTTACACGTACTGATCCGTTCATAGGGGATGGCGGCGGTGTTTGTAAACGAGCAGTAATGCTCAGGTGATCAGGGTGGACTCGCGCTTTAGATTCATTTGTCGTACCATGTCAGGCACGTTCTGTCGTACCGAAGCTCTTCAGACCAGCAGCCACTACCATTAGTTCCTGGTTGCTTGGTTCATAATCCGCGGTGAACGAAGCGTCCAAATCCCTAAATCGTACATATCATAGTACGAGGTATACTTAAATCTCCCCTCCTTCCCCGTTCCCCCTCCTTCTCCGTTCCCCGTTCCTCCTCCCTTCGTGCCTCCCCCATCATTTCCCCCTGTCCCCTCAGTCGAGCTACGAAATGCACGCCCCCGATATGCAGTACCCATTCGAGTTGACGATCTGATTCGGATCATCCTGCCCACCCCAATTGGTATTCTGGGCCGTGCCCACACAGCTCGCAGAACATCGCGCAAGTGAGTACGCCGAATGCGTGTTTCTGTAGGTCGGCCTCGCTCACATTTTCATCGTAATACGTGTTTAACATATTGGCAGCCCTCGATCTAGTTTTTGCTCGATCAGACCAGGTCAGGATGGTAGGAAATAGTGGCTCACCTGGTCGCAAGCGGCGAAACAGTCGTCGACGGAGGTGGCGAGCGTGTACGTCATGTAGCTCGGGTCTTGCGTTGCGGCGCCGACCGTCTGGCCGTACCAGTATCCGTCGGGCGCGACACGCGTGTAGTTCTGGTACGTCACTTGGTACTGTCCCCGCCGTCAGGTCGGGACCCCAGGGGTAGAACAGGTGATGACCTACGGAGAGCTCGCAAATGGGATCGGAGAGTGGGTCGACTCCGCTAGACGCGGCGGGCGGGGCAGAGGAGGTGGTCGCAACGGTCGTCGTCGAGGCGGGCCTGAGGGAAGAAGCCAATGAAGCGGCGCTCATTATCGACGTCGATTTACCTACCGTCGAAGTAGACTTTGCGGTCGACGTCGAGCTGGTCGGCTGGTGCCTGTGTGGCGGGTTGCAATTGTACGGCAGGGGGTCTTTCGGGTTACCGCCTCGACAGACGTTGTAGGACAGCTTGTTCATCGGGTTGGAGCATCGGACGGAATCACCGCCATCCCAGAGAGGCTAGCAATGGTATCAGTTTGAGCGTGGGGTGATATGGGAGGAGATCCGTGATGGAGAAGGGGGACTTACGAGGTTCTTCCATTGACCCGAGTTACTGGGTTTTTTCGAACCGCAGAATGACCCGGGACTCGAGCTCGACTGCCATGGATAGCCAGTAGCGCCGTAGTGCTGCTGGCTACACAGGTTGGTCGAGCGCTCGGTGACCGGAGAGGCGGAGATGAGAAGCGGGATCACGAGGGCAATGGTAGCTAGGGAGAAGAACATGGTGGGTTAAGAGGATCGGGTGGTCGGATGAGAAGATTGGTCAAGGGATGGAGGGTGAGAAGAGGGTGAGATTGCTGTGGGGATCGGATGTGAAGAAGGGTGGGCAGTCATATCAAGGAGAGATGATGGTTTCTATGTCAGCGCATTGGTTATTTTCAGCATATGGCCAGACCTCGCCGCCGCGTCTCCGTCCCGAGAGGCGTTGCGCGAGATATGTCTGGGGATGTGATTCTGGCAGTGGAGATTAGTCTCCGGTTCAGCGGGATCAACCTCCTTGCGCTTTCCGTCAACGCCACACAATTGGAAATGGATGATCTTGCGGTTCGTCGGGTCAAGAGACGTGCTCGATCGATGTTATTGACTTTATCCAAGTTTGAGTGATATCGACTTGTCAAGTGAAAGTATTTGAATAACTTTTGGCATCGAAGCATCGCCCGAGTGTAGGAATGATGACATACCCATATTACGTAATGTGGGGCAAGTGAAGATCCCCTCACCTCGGTGATTAGCTGCTCGAGGATTAGCTGCTCGAGCGGCTCTTCAATTGAGTCTGTGGGCACGATGTCAGCCAATGAAAGAATCTCCACCATGATGATCAAATTGCCGACGAATGAGAATCAGAGGCTCAAACAAACGAGATGGGGAATCAAGTTATCATTCGAAGCTTCCCCGAGGTTTCGCTCTCTGAATTCCGCCTGCCTCGTGTGGAATTTCCCCTTCCTGCTTTGTCTCACTCGGCTCAGAGATCTATGATACGAGCGATACTCACCTCTCGCTCTTGCCAGACGAACGAGGGCGGCATCTGGTGTACGTCGATCGATTCTGGATCTGCTGCTCCGCCTTGAGGATATTCTTGGAGCATGGACGCCACCAAACGCGACGACGGAGCCGATAGCGATAACCGTGACCAAAATCTTGGGCTGATGAGCGGTCGGCGGTAACGTCCTGGGCGATCGGTCGCTGATAGGCTTTAGGCTGAGCGGGGCGGATGCGCTTCGCGGGCCCCAAGGGATGTCGATTGGTTAGGACTTCATTCGGCCATTTGGTCTTGAGGATGGTGCCTCGCATGCCGCACGCGGTTGGACCCCTCGGCGGACTTTATTCACCATCTATAGGTCGGTCTTGAGCGAGTGTTTTTGGCCAGGCTTAACCGGGACTCACGAGTATACACTTCGTTGACCTAGCGCGCGGACCGGTGGCATTCATTATCATTGGTCCCGCTGTGAACGTGAATAGACCACAACTGCGCAGCTTGCGCTTTGAGCTTGGCAAGGTCGTGCTCCGTGTGATTTACGAAATGGACGATGGCACGCTCTGCCTCCCAATCAAATCGAAATACCAGGACCACCGTCCTGAACCCAGGTTTGCTGGCGTAGGGCGGAAGGAGCCGTACTGATGACAGCTCCCGGAGGCCCATGAGGATGAACAGGTCAATCAGGCTCTAGGATTGCACACGAACGTCAACCTCGGTGAGTCGGACGACGTCGGGTTGCACGTAATGATAGCCGAGGATGGGATCGAAATGGACTGCCAGACCGGCACGGAAGGGAACTTGTAGCTCTGATTACCACCCGTTCGCGGGGGTCTTGGTAATATGATGGCTGGCGGGTGCGGCGACAGATGTCGGCGGAAAGCATCATGGTAGTGTTTCAGGAAGTGAGTAAAGCCCGTCAAGATCAACAAGAGGTAGACTCTGAAGGTTCTACTTGTAAGACCAGGGCGGAGAAGAAAGACGTAAAGAAACAACAGGTGTCGAGAGTGGAATGGCGGGATAGAGAAGGTCAGTGCATTTGATCCAAACCCTGCCATGATGAAGAGCTACATGCAGGTCTCTCATAGTTTCGTCACGGATACTGTGTACCTGCGCGCCAGCCTAGAGCTTGGGCTCCTGCTGCATCAGCGCCGGCATCATCCTCACCACCTTCCCCTCGTTCTTCGCATGCTGCTTCAACCTATCCACACCATGGGCGTGAGCGAAAGATTCCAGAGCCGTGACAAAGACGGCTTTGTCCCAGAGCATTCAACTCACTTTGCCAATATCGACGTGTCCCTCCATCGTTCCGGCGGCTCCCGCTTCTCGATCGACCAATAATATATATCCCAGTCCGGCTCATCCAGTATCTACCCAATCACAATATAATCTCGCGCACCTAGACCTGAGAAAAGAGAAAAGTAGCTAACCTTATCGAATTGCTGCATTTCCCCGATACTCATATGCGCCAATTGATCCCTCGCAAAAGTGCTCAACAGCAAATCCCCCTCCAACGTCCCCCTCTTCCTCGTCTGATACACTAATCTCGCTCTAAGCGTCTTCTCGTCTTCGCCTGTCCGGTCGAGCGGACCTGGGAGAGGCCACTCGCCCTCGGGTTGAGCGGGACGCGGATGGCGGGAGGCGGCGGCGGCGAATGCTGGATCTGAGAGTGGTAGCGGGTAGGGATCGGACGATGAGGGGTGGAGGAGGAGAATGGAGGTGTGCAGGGTTCGGAGAGGGAGTGATGGCAGCAGGCGAGATGGCAGGTGGATAGACATGTTTATTTGATAAGATAGTTGTCGGAGTAACGTTACGACAAAAGTCACATATCGATCGGGGCGATCCGGGCTGCCGGAACCAATTCATGATTTTGGCCGGGATTTTTCGTGAATATAAGAAAGCAATTCCCCCGACTTCCCTGATGGTCGTGTTCATGGCTCAATTTACCATCCAATCGTAAATATCCATGCGGTCTTAGATTTTCGGACGCCGATTTAGGAGTCGATTTTCGGGTTGACCTCAAAATTGGATGCACAATGATGCCTACATCTGGGCAGTCATTTTCCATGCTCAGAGTCGGACACATGAGAAAATACGGCTGGAACGTGCGAATTAAAGCGGATGAGGAATAACACGTAAGAAAGGCAGACCCTTTTGACTTGACAACGTCAATAACCGTCGTGATCGATACTGGTCCCCTTCCCCCTGCCATCCACCGAAGTCATGCATCCTGACGAGCATGATGGGCCCAATCGGCATCTCGGCCTCCAGTTTTGGCTTGATCACGTCCCGAGTATGTTCGAGACAACACTGTCCAAGAGACTGAGACATTGACTTCTCCGAAGGGAAGGGGAGGCTCTTGATGGAATCAACCTTGCTGTCAAATTCTTGATCTATTGGGAAACAGTATGTTTCTGTCATGTCGGACTTGACCCGTATATAGTTGGTGGAATTCCCGGAGGTCGGGACTTCCAATTCGTGTTTTTAGCTTTGCTAGCGTAGCGGTATGAAACCAACTATTCATATCAGCAACGTGACAGTTTCCGGCGAACCTTCGTCAGCTACGTTGTACAGCATGAAGCGCATGCACCGCACTAGTTAACTAGGACTTCCCTGTTTGACTGTTTCGCCTTCCGCCCCACCAAAACCAAAGAGTCAATGTAGTAACGCCATTGGTGCCGCTTAACCTCACAGTCACGATAGACCTCCTGCACGAATCCAGGTCGAACACGATGAACGGCGATAACATGCAGGAAGACGTCCAGGACGTCATCAACAAGCTCACGTCGTTTGAACCGTCCGTCACGATTCTACTTCCCGATCATCATCTCCCTCACTTATCCGTGACTTCAGGATTGAGTGTAATGCCGGGTTCAACCAATACTGGGACGTCTGTTTCATCTTCTTGCGACCTGTCTTAGCGACATTGAAGAGTGAACCCTTCGCAGTCGACCGCGGCTATTGATAATGCCCTATTCAATGTCCGAGGGATATCGGGTGTCAAGAAGGTCGTCGCTTCTTCGCTGCGTCGATGGCAAAGACATCGGAAGTCCCCTGAACCCCCAGCTTCGATGAAGAGCACGTTTCATACACCCCCTTTGGCTTCGGGATCTTAAATGTCTCCGATAGGTTAGGCATCATCACCTTCACCTATCGTCGGACGCTCCAACCTCACCTCCCAGCGTGGATACCGCTCGTCGGCGGATGGAAAGCGAAAGAGAAGGTCGTCAACCACACGGCTATACTACATGTCAACGGGACTGGGATGGGGAAGACATGGTTGGTGACAAAGAGTGGAGAGGTCAAAGATCCGGAGTTTGTCGGGTACTCAGTGCTTGCGTGAGTGATCAGGCTTTCTTAAGAGGGAGTAAGCGATTCTGATCCTGTTGAGTAGGCGGTACTGGGTGTTAAGACCGGTTTTGGACGACATTATTCGTGGGGTTTGCCGATCTGATGGGCTACATGAACAGCCTTGCGCCTGCTGCGAAGAAGCAGGAATAGATTAGATCCTGATCATCTGGATGACTGCAGCTCCTCCTGTGACAGTTGACCGTCACACATCCCATGTGATCATCGCGTGTCAATGACGCTTATCTTCGCGGGATCTGTTCCGTGTGAACGGGGGGATTCACGTCCATTCTGACAAGCTCTCATCATCTTGTACGGCCATACACTACGCTCCTTCAATCATCATGCAGTCCAGCAAGATTCAGGAGCAAGCGAAGGACTGTGTGGAGAAGCTCATTTCGCTTGATCCGTGAGCTCCAGTTACTAGTATCCAATCACCTATCAGGACTTTTAGGAGACTGAGCTGACGTGAGCTCGCAGGGTCCAGTTTGATGCTGGAATCAATCAGTACTTCGAGGTGAGTGAGCGCCGTGAGACCATCCCTTCGCAGAAAACAATCCCATCTTGTCCAAGGAGGAAGCTTGTTTCAAGCTCTACACACCTTGTCCTGCTCGAGTTAATGACAGCCTCCGCTGATACCTTCCTCAGGCCAATGCGGTGTTTGAGACCCCGCTTATGCGTCTATGCGGCGCAACACGTATCAAGCAATTCGCGACTTTTCAAAGCTACATCCTGCTAGCCAGTCAGATCGTCAGCTCCCCGACCTACAATGAGAAGTAGGTTTCAGCCTTGCTTCTCGTCTTGACCAGCTTTGGTGAACCCGCTGAATCCGAGTTAGAACTCAGATTATATATGTCACATTCAAAAGGACGTACAAGCTCCTCGATGTCCCCCTCGTCGGCCATCGTGAGATAACGATTCACTACCCCACTCAGCTCCACCTGAATTCGAGTGCGGCTGAGTCCTCGGACGAGGCGACCTTCTTGGTGACCAAAGCGCACCATGGCAGGAACGAGAAATTGCCCCTCGAGCATCTCCTGTGAGCTCTTAACCCGTCTCAGCAATGTACTACTAATACGCCGCAGCCCTCTCAATCTCATCCGGCCAATTGTGACATTGATCGCCCTGATCGTCTGCGTGATCACCGGTTTCTTCCTCCGTCACTCGTTTCAGAAGGAGGGTCTGGTCGGACTGCTTATCAGCGCATACTACGAAGCGACTGCGGCTATCTGGTTGATCGTTCTTGGCGAGAAGGAGAAGGGGATGGCTAGGGTACAGAAGTTCAACGATGACAAGGACATAGACATGTCAAGGTGGGCATCTTCTGCCTGATAGGGTTTGAGATCTAACGAGACATGGCAGGATGATCGATTCGGCCAAAACCACCGCTACCAACGCCGCCAACCAGCTCGAGACCCGCGCAAAGGACGCCGGGATCCCGGTGGATGAGTACAAGCAGCAGGCGTACGGCGTCATCGAGGAGATCGGAAAGAGGGTAGGATACGTGCAGGATCAGGTCGATTCTTCCGTCCAGGATGCCAACGAACGAAGTGAGTCGTGCCACCTGACCGTCAAACTCCGACTGACGATGACGTTGTAGTCTCCGAGATCTCCAACGACCTACCGACGGTCAAAATCCCGGTGGAAGAGACCAAGAAGCAGGCCTACAATGCCTTCGAAAGACTAGGAGAAGAAGTGGGGCGCGTGACGAACAGCCGCGAGCCCGAACCCCTGAGCATGAACGAGCCATGTGAGTTCCATAGACTTCAGACCCCGAACATACCATTGATCGGGGTATCTTAGTTTCCGACTTCAGCTATGATGCGACGACGAATGATGAGGCTCCGACTACACCGTTGGGCGGACGCAACTCGCACGCACCGCATGCCTTCAGCTATGAGCAGGCTGCTTCCCAATAGGCAACAAGCATTGTTGCGCAAGTATCGGAACTGTTACGCTTGATTTAGACTTTCCACGATACATGACACACGCCTTTTCGTTATTTTCCGACTCATATATCACACGTTTTGTTCACACTTTCATGGCATACGCATATGGTGATCACGCAGCCGTACAAGAGGGCTCTCAGTCCACGCAGTCAGCACTGACGCGGTCAATCTGATGAGCAGACGGCGGTAGCCGAAGAGTAAGCAGACCCCACGAGAGATCCAACTAGAGGACGTATGAGGAGCGGAGACAACATCTGATCACGATGTAGGCAGGGGAGTTGAGGTCCGATTGCTTGAACGCAGCCAAGAATAATGGCGGTGATTGGGGCAAGGTCAATGAAACACGCGGAGCGTAAGGTTCGCGGGACTTGAAAGATACCACAATGCAGGACATCTGTTCCTACGCACATCCGAACTCACTCGATAGCATGCTATGCATTGATTCTACAACCGATCCGCACATACCACGAGGTAAAGCACAGGTGGTATGATGGAGAGAGCGTCGAAACCCAGATGAGGACGCCAGATTGCCGGAGATGTCTAAAGGAAGTATTCATGCATGAGAGGTCGTTTTTGGGGGATGGATCGCGCGTCTGTTGGTGCGCAGTCGAAGACCTATTGGAAGGTCAGCACATCGCCATCAAAGGACATCTATCTGGCTTTACCTTATACTCCTGGCGCAGATGCTCATCTAATTCTAATATGCTCGCAACGTTACCGCATCTGTTTCCCTTATGTCAGCTAAGTCTGAAAGACCAACAGATAAAAGACCTGTAGCAGTAATTTGGCGCGGACCACACCGTCACGATCTTCCGATCAAACATCAACTACGGCAGAGTCAGCCAAAGCCCAAGGGAATGAACGGAAGCCCACCTTATATCCCTCCATCACTAGCTGATGAGCCCGTGCTATGAGCTCGATATCGTTATTATGGTTGAACTGCTCGACGACGTCGCTGCCAAAAAGAAACCCTGCTCCTCGAGGTGACATACCCCACCCTGTGATGTCTAGCCCGATGTCAGCATCAGGAATCAGCCCATGTCGCTGGCGAAGATTGACCGTCTGGATCTGACCATAATAAATCGCACATCGGTCCCTCATGCGGTACCTCCTGCCGCCGGTCTATCACTCGTATCTACCGACACATCAGTTCAACAACTTGTTATGGAAGAGAACGCTCGCTCACTTGATCCAATCGAGCAACCTGTGGGCTCAAGCCCCCATGTACACAAAACACCCTTCCATCCACCACGGCCCCCAGACTCAGATAATCAAAAACATCACAACAATATCTCCAAACATTGCTTGATCCGTATTTCCGTTGACACTCGTCGTAAAAGCCGTAGACTTGGGTGATCTGCCGTGATTCGTGATTGCCGCGGATGAGGGTAATTCGGTCGGGATATCGGACTTTGAGGAGTAGGAGCAAGATGAAGGTCTCGATGGAGTAGAAGCCGCGGTCGACGAAGTCTCCTATATAGAATCAAGATCGTCAGGAAGAGCGGTTGAAGGGGTCAAGGAGACTGACCCATGAAGATGTAGTTTGTCTCGGGGCAGAAGCCGCCTATGCGGAACAGCTCAATGAGGTCGAAAAATTGGCCGTGGATATCCCCGCATATCTGCTCAGCGTAAGAAGTTGCATGTGCGAGGTGGTTTGAGATGACGTACTGTCACCGGGCTATCCACATATTGGACGTTCCCCTCTTCCATGAGAATCTCCTTCGCCTTGAAACATAGGTCTTTCACAGCGCTTTCGGGAATGATTTCGCATCGCTTTAATTGGCTGATTTGTCTGCGACGTGACTGTATCAGTCTCCAGGCTAGCCAAGATAGCTGAGACCAGCTTCAGCAGCACAGAAGGCCGAAGACTCACTTGTCGAGGTCAGACGACATGGTAGCCCTCAGGCGGATCTGTCCCTCGGTCGGAAGCCCGCCCTATTCGTTTGTCGCGAGAGAAGACGCTCGCCGCGTGAAAGAAATGCGGTGGGGTGCGACTTCTAAGCTCGGAAAGTGGAAGCTCTCCAGATAACTCTAACAGTAGGTGCTCTATTGGCCGAGACACCAGTCAGGAATGGGAGCGCAAAAAAGTCAATAATCCAGTGGCAAAGTCGCGCGCCTTGACCTTTCGACCGATTTCACCGAGGAGCCTAAACTCTAAGAATTGGCGCCTAGCTTCGATCACATCTCGAGCTCGCGTGAATCACGCCTAAAGGCTTTGTATGCGTGTGACAATATGTCAGGATTCAATGGGTAAGCTGATTGGAACCTCACTGCGGTACCCTAACTTGATCACCCAGGTTCAAATTCGGTTCTTCCACCTCGGCGCCTTCCTCCTCAACTGTCCCCGCCGTCCCCTCGTTCTCCCTCACAGGCGCGACACCGACAGCGACTACAGGCAATACCTTCAACTTTGGCGCTTCTCAGCCGGCGGGTCAGGCAACGACGGGTGGTGGTATGTTTGGGAATCAGCAGCAACAGCCGGCGGCATCGGCAGGAGGGTCATTCTTTGGGGGTCAACAGCAGCAGACGCAGCAGCAACAGCAAGGCGGACAACAGCAGGGGAGCTCTTTATTTGGAGGCGGAAGCTCGTCGTTCGGGTCGAAACCTGCTCAACCAGCAGGAACCGGATCTGGGACAGGCGGTACGGGCCTGTTTGGCGGATCCCTCTTCGGTGGTCAGCAGCAGCAACAAGGGCAGCAGCAGCAGCAGGGCCAGCAACCTCAACAGACGAGTCTCTTCGGTCAATCGACGTCTCAACAGCCTCAAAGTAGCCTTTTCGGTCAGTCGACCCAGCAACAACCGCAGAATAGCTTGTTTGGTCAATCCACGCAACAACGGCCCCAGGACGGCCTTTTCGGACAATCCAATCAGCAGCAGCAACAACCTCAATCCTCCCTCTTCGGTTCTCAATCACAATCCCAGCCCCAGCAGCTACAAGCTTCCGGCTCGAACGCTCCATCTTCCGGGATGTCCAAGTCGACAAAGTTCACCGACCTACCGGAACAGGCGCAGAAGGCGATTGAGCAGATGGAGTGAGCGTTTCTCCCACATCAAACAGTGATGCAGCGATAGTTGACAAGACGGCAGTGCCTGGTTCAAACGGCTGAAGGACGTGAGCGTGGGACTGAATATCGAGGCGCTCGGCCGAGCAATATGGCAGACGTCAGGCGATATTAGGGCGGCCAACGAGGTGAGAGCTATTACCCGGTTCTGACCATCCAGCATACCTTCTGCTGCATCTTCGGGAGTAGGATGGCTGGTATTGATGTATTTCAAGGGATACTCAGCCCTAGCTCAAGGTCTCACATCCCTCGAATCATCTCTGAACCAGCTACGGGTCAAAGTCCTAGCCGAAGAAGGGGATCTGAGTCGGATAGCAGAGATCTGGGAGACGTTCAAATCGGTGGATGGGCGACCTGGAGCCGTGCGGGTCGCAGCACATCGTGACTTCCCGCAGGAGTAAGCCAAGCCGTATTGCTTTGTCTGAAGCGAATCCGCTAACGACCGAAACAGCTTCTTCGCGAGGGCCGCCATTGGGATGGAGGAGAGGGTTGGTCGGTATAAGAAGACCATTGCTGTGGGCTCCGTCAATCTTCCACAATTCACCCGCTGATAAACCTTGAAGCAACTCAATCGCGTCATTGTTTCTTTATCGAGCGACAATGAGACTCCTTCTCCGCAAGGTCAGCTTACCCGCAGTACTCCTTGATCGAAGGTCTGACGGTCATTGTTCACAGCCATTGCGCAGACTATCCAGAATCACCAGAATGCCCTCCTCACCCTAGCAGCTCAGCTCGAGCGTCTGCAGCTCCACATGAACGATCTTCGTGCCACTTATGCGTAAGTCGCGGAGATATTGATGATCCGCTTGTGAGCTGACTGTCCGCGTTCCAGAGAGGGATACCGAGAACGGACGACCTCCATGCGGGACCCCTTCGAGGTTGCGCGCGAGGAGAAGGGAGTCGCACCCGTGCGAGCATGACGTCGAGACATTACCTAACAATAACCATAACGATTTGCATACGAGTACACGCCGAAGCAGTACACACTCAATTCCCTTCTGATCAGATGCGGGAGGGGCCCTCACCCCGAGCACTCATTGCAGTGCCTCCCGGACCGCCCCGACCTCGCCGAGCTCCTCCCACTGACCTTCCTCGCTATCTTCGGCACATCATCCACCGGTCTCAACGGCGAAGGCGAGTGCAGCGACGCCCCTCCCGGCTTCCGATGATGATCCACACTATGCGACCTCCCTTTGTCCCGAGCACGCCCACCCGCCAAGTCCAGACAGCACTCCAGGCAACATCCGTCGACGGGTATGACTCTCGCGCTGCTGGCTCTGCGCGTTTCGTGGTGCGCTACTGGTGGCGCGAGGTATTTGGTTGGTGGGCTCTGGACGTGGTAGGTGTGATGTGGAGAGGGGACATGATGCGCGCTTGGCGAGATTCTTGCAGGGAAATTGTGGATACTCTGGGAGATCCGTGGTGCGCCATGGCCGACACTGGGCGGCCTCCTCGGTTCGGCATAGACGATACTTGCCGAATTCCCAGGCGGGACGTGCACGCTACTCGGAGCCATCCTCGGCGTGACGTCGACGATGCTCGGCGACATTATCGCGTGATTCATCGGCGAGCTCGGAGAGTACCCATACCAACTCGTTGCGGCCTGACAGCGAGGCAGAGCTCCACTTGTGCTGGACATGTCTGGAGCATAACCCTGATGATCGCGTCCGAGCGTCCCGTCCCAGCCTTCGTTGACGCTGTATCTCCCGAGACCGGAGCCAGCGTGAGAGCCGCCTGCCATCACGGAACCCCCTGCCATGACCGACCCACCGGCCATTGAGCGTGGCCCGAAGACCGGCCCCGGACCAACCAAGCTTCCTCCCGCCATAGAGCCACCCATCAGCGCTCTGGGCGCGACGATGCTTCCCCCTCCATACCCGACAGCACTACGACCACCCACGATATTCGCCGCCGCCTCGCTCGACGGCTTATACGTCTCGCCTCCCCATGGCGCCCACGGATTGCGTATACCGTTCGGCATGATCCGTCCGGGTAAGCAGTCTGCGACTCGCGCTGGACCGGTGGGGGGCATGGATGAGGTTGCCCAGCCTGGGAAGTGTTGGAGGCCGGAGGGGAATTGCTGTTCGAGCCTGAATGGGCCGGGGGTGGTCTCGATTGGCATGGCGGGAGTGAGTTGAATCAAAGAATCCATCAATTAAGTGCGAGAGTGTCGGGTTAGAGATCTTCAGCTCAGTACTTTGGTGAGTAGAGTGTCAATCGAGCGATAGATCGAGTATCAGATTCACCGTGCTTTGTGTCCTGCATACTGTGTGTTAAATGACGAGTAGATTTGCACTTTACCACAGGTAAAACGCCTCATCCCACTGAAAGGACCCATCAAGGGTCTAAAAAGGTTGAAGCCTTCTCTTGCGCGTATGGCGTGGAGGGTGGAGCTGTTCAAAGGATGGGGTGCGCGAACGGATCACGTCTTCGATGCCAGAGCTAGACTCTTTATTGCAATCATGAAAGGTGATCTCGACAGTGAGTCATACTGGTGATGATTGGAAGTCGTCAGTATGCGGGTCAACAGCCGGATCAGCTAGTGCGGCGGGAAGAGCGGTTCGTGGAAGATAGAACAGAGGCATGAAATGCTTCGTCATTCCTCCTCCCCATCCTCGCCATCGCCTTCGTCCTCCTCCATGACCCCCACCTCCCATTCCCCGCCTACGTCCCACCGACTGCCCTTCGCCCCAGCACTCAGATACTTCACGAACCGCATGACACCAGGATCCCGAAGGACAAGCAAAAGCTTGTTGAATGACACCGGATGAGTGAGGAGTGGTCCATCGTCGTCATCATCCGAGTCGGGATCGAAATCGGTAGGGGAGAGTTGGGAAGGATCGATCTCGAGCTCGGCCGATAATCCGTTGGCTCTACCATGACCATTGACAAGTTCCGGTTCGGCTCCATTCTGCGTCGCATGACCGTTTGGCGCCGGATCATCCTCCTTCGATTCCGCCTTCTTTACCAACGTGCTTTGATACACCGCTGGATCCTCGCTGTCATCCGGCGCAGCCAGATAACAGTCCCATCCGCCATGCTCAGCAAGCGCATCCTCCGCTTCGCTTTCAGCCGCGACGTCTGCCCACCATGTCAGTCCCAGCGAGACATCCAAACTCACTTCCCCGGTCTTCTCTTCACCGGCGGCGAGCGTGTAGTCGAGTCCGCGGCGAAAACGGCGTGCTTCGGCTCGGTGCCCGACGGGAGCTAGAGAAGACACGACGGACAACCAAGCGCGGAAGGCTTCGGACGGGAGGAGAGCACAAAGGATGCGTCGTATCGTTGGAGTTGAGCTGGAGGCCGAAGTTGGGGACAGGGAGAGGTAGCGATGCTTAGATGGCGGGCCGTGAATACTCCAGCCATCGCCTTCGCTTAGACTGTGATCAGGCAGTCTGCAGCGAGCATAGTCACTGGAATCGGCAGCTTCGACCTCTGCTTTGAGCGTCGCTGCGAGATCGGGATGGAGGAAGTTGTGAAGAACAATCTCAGAGGCCGCTACGAATTGTTGCGAAAGACGCTCTAATGTCGGTGTTGTCAGATAGGATGGAGCAAGGTAGTTTGCAAGAAAGGAAATATGGGAGGGAGTGAGTCCGGGTGGGGGTGCTGTTTCGTACGGTGTGAAGGGTACTGTGGGTGCAGAAGTCTGGATACATCATCAGTCGGCAGAACTTAAGGGTGACGCTGGTGGGACTGACTATTTGCGCAAGCGAGCTTAGCTCCTTCTTCGCTTTGTCCGTATCGAACGGCTCATACCCTTCCTCACCCTCT
>JAABUH010001450.1_pt1 | contig 26430 bp, 15 predicted proteins | sample 5559121 | NCBI WGS metagenome assembly JAABUH01 (sample SAMN10711871, study PRJNA513364) | rock metagenome | isolation source: Antarctica rocks | place: Antarctica: Victoria Land, Battleship Promontory nord | collected 2015-12-28
CAAGACCCGGCTTACTTGACACATGTTTGCATCCATCCTTGGCAGATGGAGTAGCCCACCAGTAGGCTACGTGAAAAGTGGTCGCAGCCTGTATGATGCGTCCAACAGCATCGGCGATGACGGGGGCGGGGCTTTTTCGGACGACAAGACGCAGCGGGCGCGCGGAGCAGACCTCGCCACATGATGGCGGGTCTTGCCGCCATTCGATGATCGCCCTCCGCTTGTTGTATGCGTTGGCATGGGCGGATCGGTCGCACCTGCTGTCCGCCGTCGCAAAGTCATCATCGACGGCCAACAGTGCGCGCCGTTGTTCGGGAACAGCCGAACCCGGATCATCGAATGTCGGCAAGACCCAGTAAGCCCTGGCGGGGTGCAATGGGGCCACACAAACTGATGTATATCACAGCGCGGGTGCCGATATGCTCCTGATAAGCGAGCAAGGGCAACTGCTCCTGCACTTGCAGGACTCCAACCCGACTATCCCTTATCCCGGAACATGGAGATCCTCGGCTGCGTCGTCACCTCCGATCGTGCAGGGTCACGTTCTCCCTCTGTTCCCAGCATAGCGGCCACCCCACCCGGTCAAGGGCGCGGTGCGCCGCCTGCGGCGATTCCACCCTTGACCGGGCGAGGCCCCGGCCTCTGTACTCTCGGCAGAGGGCGAAGCGACGGTGGCTCCAGACGGTAGAGGACGGCCGACGGGGTAGCCTGTTTGCCCGCGCGAGGGTCGGCGGTGCGGCCTGCGGGCCGCGATTGCGAGAGGGCTCGCTCGGGTCCACCACCGGTAGGTGCCAAAGCGTCGGCAGGCCCCATCAGTCCTCGCGCGTGGTGGGCTGTTGGAGCGCCGCCAATACTTCGCGCGGCTCAACCGCCAGGGCCTCGGCGAGCTTGCGGATATTCGTCGGCCGTGGCATCGCCTCCCCGTTTTCCCATTTGCTCACCATCCGCTGTTGCACCCCGATCCGATCGGCCAACTCCTGCTGGGTCAGCACGGCGTCGCGCCGGAGCGAGCGCAGGCCCTTTCGCGTCGCTTCCATCGCCATTACCCCTGTCGCCATCGTTGTGCCGCCCTTCTTGCTCTCGGGTCGCCCGAATACCTCGCCTGCGGCGAAGTATAGCATAAGAAGGACCATAAATAGACCTAATAGATACTTGACAAGTACATAAAAAGAGCATATAATAAGGATGTCGAAAGGCCCCACGGGAACGCCGGGAAGCAGACCCCGTGGGACCGATGAAGTACCGGGGCCAAGGCCCCAGAACAGGAAGTGTAGCATGGTCCGCACCTTCACCAAGCCCCAGGAAGCCCGCGCGATCGAGGCCCGCGCCCGCGCCCGCAGTTGCGGCGTCCGCATCGCCGTCGTGACCGAGGCCCGCCGCTACTGCACCCCCGCCCGGTCCGAGCCGGGCACGACCTACACGATCGCCCGCACCCCGATCGGCTGGGCCTGCTCCTGCCTCGGCTACTTCCACACCGGCGTCTGCAAGCACCTCGGCGCGGTGGAGCGCCGGGCGGAGCGCGAGGGCTGGGCCTTCGGCCAGATCGCCCCGTTGTCTTGCGTCGCGCGCTCCATGCCCCTCGACCCGCCGACCCCCGACCCGGAGCCCGATCCGGAGCCGCCGACGCCCGCCGGGGGGCGCGGCCCGGCCCCGCTCGCTCGACGAGTACCGGACACGCGGCGCGGCGGCCCTGGCCGACCTCTACGGCGACGCGGCCTAGCGTCGTCCTGGCCGGGGGCGCACCTGCCCCCGGCCCCACGCTCATCCTCAATCACCACCCGCCATACGCGATGCACCAAGACAGGAGGGGACCATGATCGAGCGTTTGCTGCGCGAATTGCTCGCCGAGTTGCTCGCCGCCGGTGTGCCCGCGCCCCTGGGCCAGCCATTGACCCTGGCCGCCGTGTGGGCCGACCTCGCCCGCCTGGCCGGGGAGGACCCGCCCGCCGACGTGCTGGCGCTCCTCGACGGCCCCGCGCCTCGCACCCCCGCCGACCGGGACGCCTGATCGCCTCTATCGGGGCAACCCACGCGATGGGTTGCCCCGCTCCCCACCCAACACGCATAACAGGAAGGAGCACCCCCATGATCGATCGGCAGCACGAGCCCACCGCCGCCCACGAGCGTGCCCAGGAGCGCCTGGCCGCCGCGCTAGCCCTCCTCGACGCCGGAATCGGGGCGATCGTCGACGGTGCGAGCTTCCGCGCCTACCTCGCCACGCTGGCCCGCTTCCCGGCCTACTCCGCCCGCAATGTGGCGCTGATCCACGTGCAGCGCCCGGACGCGACCCGCGTTGCCGGGTACCGCGCCTGGCAAGCGCTCGGTCGCCAGGTCCGCCAAGGGGAGCGGGGCATCCGCATCATCGCTCCTTACCGGCGTGTCCTTGCCGAGGACGACGAGGCTACCGCAGCAGGCGACGGCGGCGCGCTCCTGACCGGCTTCGGGGTGGCGACCGTCTTCGACCTCGCGCAGACCGAGGGTGCACCCCTCGACGAGGCCCCGGCCCCGCACCTGCTGGCGGGCGCGAGCGACGCCGCCGCGTGGCTGTGGGACCGGCTGGCGACCTTCCTCGCCGCCGAGGGGATCGCGCTGGCCCGCGAGGAGACCGGGCGAGCGAACGGCTACTACGCCCCCGCCGAGCGGCGCGTCGCGGTCCATGCGTGCCTCACCGGTGACCAGGCGGCCAAGACCCTCGCCCACGAGTGCGCGCACCACGTCGCCGGGGCGCGGGCCGGTGCGCGCGGCGCGGACGCCGAGACGATCGCCGAGGGCGTGGCCTTCGTCGTGCTGCACCACTTTGGCCTCGACGCCGGTGGCTACACCTTCCCGTACATCGCCCGCTGGGCCGCCGAGCGGGCGACCCTGACACGCAACCTGGAGGCGATCCGGGCCACCGCCTACACGCTGATCCATGTCGCCACCGGCGGCACGGGCGCGGCGCTGGACGCCGCCGCCTGATCGGGGAGAGCCGGGCGCGGTGGTGGGTGGGTATGCGCTCGCCGCCGCGCCCGCATAAGGGAAGGGAACGGCCATGATGCGGCAACTCCGGAAGGTGGAAAAATGGGGTACCGCGCCGATCACGCGGCGGCGAACGCGGGCTGCGCCCTCATCGCCGGGTACCCCGCCGGGCTGCTCCACCACCATCGGGTGTCCGCTGGCGCGATCGCCAGCGGCAGGGCCCAGGGCGGGCCGCTCGTCGTCGCCTGGGCCAATGCGTGGGGCGACCTGCTCGCACCGGGCGAGGATCTCGCCGCCGCCGGGGCGCTGCATCCAGACTGGGCGGCGGTCCCGTGTCCGGCGGTGCGCACGACCCGCGTCGCCGTCCTCCACCGAAACACCACCCGCCCGTGTCACACTGCCCCTATCCGGTGGCAGTCACGGGGCGATCGCGACTCCCGGATGCGCCGACCGTGTCGCCCGGTCGCCCCGAGCGGCCGGGCGGCATTCTCGTCCCGCACAGGGGCAAGCCGCTGGTCAGCTACGCCGTCGTCCTCAGCCTCATCGCGGCGACGACCACCGCTGCGGGCCTGACGGTCGAGAGCCACCTGGATACCAACACCTACCCCGCCGGGCAGAAAGTCTCCGACGCGCAGATGGCGACGATCCAACTCCAGCGCGACGCCTTCCATGGCGAATGGAACTACACCATCGCACCACACGACCCGCCGCCCGACGAGGTTGTTCTTTGACAGAGCCTAGTACTACAGCGACACTTTGACGTTCGTACTGGGCTCCTGCCCGCCAATGGTAGTTTGGTAGGCCGCGAACGTACTCGTCTTGGCACCGAAGAACAGGATAAGTGTCGCTGTAGTACTAGCACAACGACGATGCCGCTTCCAGGGGCGCTGCGCGGCCCTCACGGCCGAGCTAGCCGCCGCTTGACCATCGGGTGGGCCGATCTCACGCTGTCCTCGGCACCCGTCGCCGACGCCCCTCGTCCCATTTCTGACGCATCCGACACACTCCGCCTACGCGGTCTCACTCAGAGCGCCAATGGCCACCATTCAGGCGATCAATGTTGCAGTGAAGGCTTAATCCAATCAGCTACAGGGTGGGCCGCGCATACGCGAAATAGTCTGGCGCGATCGATACCACGGCCGTATCGGTCCATTCTTCCCGCGCCCTGTGGGTAGATCGGGCCATGATTCTCGGGCCCTTCGGCTCTGTGTCGCGGCCAGAATTACTTCTACTATCAATAGTGTCAATCCCTCGCGCTCACCGATGCATTGGCAGCGGCTCCGAGGATGGGGCAATCCTCGCTACGGCCCGTACAACACAACTGAAGATGATGGTGGCGACGAAGCGCGGACGGTATCTGGGCACCTACGTCCGCGTCGAGCCAGTGGTGCAACCGGCCAGCAAAATTGTTGGCCGGTTTTTGCCATGTTTCGGCTGTACCACGGGCGACGAGGAGCGAGGCAACGGAACATGACGAGCAATCCCGCACGACGGACCAACGATGACGCCAATATCCGCGGCAAGTCGCAAGGCCGGCCCCCCAGCCCCGGCGCGATCGGCGGCGCGCCCGAGCGTCGGCGCGCCCGCCTGGTGGACGTCATGAGCCGCCGTCAGCGCTGGACCTTCCGCGCCCTGCTGGCCTTGTGGCTCGTCGCCCTCACGCTCTTCTGGCGCTGGTGGCTGCAGGAGGCGCACTGGGCCTCGGCCTTCGGCATGGTCGTCAACAGTCTCCTGCTCGCCTGGGCGACGATCCTGCCCGGGTGGTTCTTCTTCTTCGTCGGGCGTATGCGACGGCCCGACCGGCGCACGCCGCTGGTCACCCTGCGCACCGCCATCGTGGTCACCAAGGCACCCTCCGAGCCCTGGCCGATGGTGCGCGAGACCCTCGAGGCCATGCTGGGGCAGCGGCTCCCGTATCGCTACGACACCTGGCTCGCCGATGAGGATCCGAGCGAGGAGACCCTCGCCTGGTGCCTGGCGCACGGGGTGCGGGTTTCCTGTCGGCGCGGCATCCCCGAATACAACCGCCCCACTTGGCCGCGTCGCGCGCGCTGCAAGGAAGGGAATCTGGCCTTCTTCTACGACCGGTGGGGCTACCGCGACTACGACGTCGTCGCCCAACTCGACGCCGATCATGTGCCCACCCCCGACTATCTCGCCGCGATGGTGCGCCCCTTCGCCAACCCCCGCGTCGGATACGTGGCCGCGCCGAGCATCTGCGATCGCAACCGGGACGAGTCCTGGGTCGTCCGCGCGCGCCTCTTCGTCGAGGCCACGCTGCACGGTGCCTTGCAGGCCGGCTACAACCAGCATTACGCCCCCCTGTGCATCGGGTCGCACTACGCGGTGCGGGCGGCGGCCCTGGAGCAGGTCGGGGGGCTCGGCCCCGACCTGGCGGAGGATCATACGACGACCCTCGCCCTCAACGCCGGCGGGTGGGACGGGGTCTTCGCCTTCGACGCCGAGGCCCACGGCGACGGGGCCGGCAGCTTCGCCGACTCGATCGTGCAGGAGTTGCAGTGGAGCCGGAGCCTCGCCAACGTCCTCCTCACGGTCACCGGTCGGCACTGGGCCGGCCTGAGTCGGCGGAAGAAGGTCCAGTTCGGCTTCGCCCAGGCCTGGTACCCGCTCTACGCCATGCAGATGCTCGTGGCCCACCTCCTGCCACCGCTGGCCCTCCTGACGGGGCAGCCCTGGGTGCGGGTCGATCTCCTCGCCTTCTTCGCCTATTCGTCGCTCGTCACCCTCAGCTGCGTCGCCGCGACCGAGTGGGTCCGGCGCCAGGGCTGGTTGCGGCCGGCATCCGGGCGGCTGCTCAGCTGGGAGACCGTCCTCTTCCAGTTCGCCCGCTGGCCCTGGGTCCTCCTGGCCGTGCTGCAGGCACTGGCCGGGTGGCTCACAGGGCGCCAGTTCGGGTTCAAGGTCACGCCGAAGGGCGCCGAGGGCGCGAAGCCGCTGCCCCTCGTCACCCTCGCCCCCTACCTTGCCCTCGCCGTCGGCAACGCCGCGGTCGCGCTCGCGGTGGGGCGGCCCGGCCCGGCCGTCGGCTACTACTGGTTCTGCCTCGTCAACGCGACGATCTACATCGCGCTCCCGCTGGCGATCGTCTGGCTCCACCTGCGCGAGAACCGCACGCGCCTGCTCGTCTCGCCCGTGCGCTTCGTCGGGCCGCATCTCGGCGCGGTCGGCGCGGTCGGGCTGCTCGTCGCCGCCGCCTGGGCGGTGCGCGGCGAGCGTGCCGTCGGCGCGGCGCTGCCCGGCGCGGTCGAGGCGTTGGCACGATGGGAGCTGGTCGCGCGTCTGCTCCCCGTCAACGTCGTCGCCGTCGCGGCGCTTGGCGGGGCCGCCATCCTCCTGCTCCGGCGTCTCAGCACCCGCCGGTCGGTACGGTCGCTCGCCGGGCCGACCCCTTCACCGGCCCGGGCACGGCCGCTCTGGGCGCGCCCGGCCATCGCCGCCCTCGTGATCGCCGTGGCCACCGCCGCGTTCGTCCCCCGGTTGGATCCGGAGCTCGGCAGCGCGATGTCGCGCGCCGCGTCGGTCACGTCGGTGGCCGCCCCGGCGGCCACAATGGCAACCACCACGGCCGCAACCGCCGGGACCAGCGCCCCGGTCACCGTCGTTACCGCCCCGCCGCTGGCCGCGCCGGCCGTGCTATTTCGCCGGGATATCCTCGCCACGGCGGACACCCGCTTCTTCGGGGCCTACGATCCGGGCGACGCGCTACTCGATGGCAGCTTCGGGGCGGAGATGTTCTACACCGACCTCGCTCCACAGTCATTGGCAACGCTCGATGCGCGCCTCGCGGCCGTCGCCGCTCGGGGCCGGACGCCGACGGTGACGCTCGAGCCCTGGCCATTGCCTGAGCAGGGCCTGCGCGAGGACACGCTCCTCGCCGACCTGGCGGCGGGACGCTACGACGCACCGCTATCGCAGGTAGGCGGTAGCCTCCACCGCTACGGGGGGCGGGTCCTGGTCCGCTTCGCGCACGAGATGGATCTCTCGACCGCGGTCTATCCGTGGGGCGGGGGCGAGCCGGCGCAATACATCGCGGCCTACCGGCACGTGCATGCGCTACTGCGCCAGGAGACGGGCGACGACCTGCGGTGGATCTGGTCGCCGGCCGGCAACGCGAACGCCGCGCCCTACTACCCCGGCGATGACGTGGTCGACTTCGTTGGCATCACCCTGCTGGGCAGCGCCGAGTTCGATGCCTGGAGCGGGACAGCCCAGCGGCGCTCGTTCCGGCAGCTGCTGGATGAGAAGTATCCGCGGGCCCGCGCCTTCGGCAAGCCGGTCCTCCTCGCCGAACTCGGGGTCAGCGGCGCGCCGGAGCTACAGGAGGCTTGGCTGCGCGAGATGTTCCCGGCCCTGGAGGCCTACCCGGACGTGCGCGGCGTTATCTACTTCAACGCCCGTAACGCGATCAACCAGCTGGTGCCCGATCCGCCGGACTACAGCATCACCAATCACCAGTGGCGGGCGGGGCAAAACGGCGTCGCGGTGGAGACCCCCCGCAGGGACGACAAGTGATCCATGCACCGCGCGGCCGGCAAGCGGTGGGTGCCGTGGGGGCAGGGCCACGCGAGGATCGAATCGTGGAACAGAGAAGGGGACGATAATGGCGAAGATCGCGGTGATCGGGAGCGGCTACGTGGGCCTGGGGACGGGGGCGGTCTTCGCCGATCTGGGCAATACCGTCGTCGGCGTCGATATCGACGCGGCGAAGGTCGCCCGCCTCGGGGCGGGGGAGTGTCCCATCTTCGAGCCGGGGCTGGAGGAACTGCTGGCGCGTGGCCTGAAATCCGGGCGACTGCGCTTCACCGCCGACTACGCCGAGGCGGTACCCGGCGCGGACTTCGTCTTCATCTGCGTCGGCACCCCGTCCGGGCTGGACGGCGGTGCGGACATGCGGTACGTGCGCGAGGCCGCTCGGGCCATCGGCCGCCACTTGCGCCCGGAGCGCCGCACCCGCGAGGATAACGCCCGGCGTCCCGACCCGGCACGGCGCACGATCATCGTCAACAAGAGCACGATGCCGATCGGCAGCGGCGACCTGGTGCGGGCGATCCTGGCGGAGGAGACGGCGGCCTCCGGCGCGCGCTTCGCGGTCGTGGCGAACCCCGAGTTCCTGCGCGAGGGGACGGCGGTGCGCGACATGCTCAACCCCGACCGTGTCGTCCTCGGCGCGGCCGACCGGGACGCGGCGGCGGCGGTGGCCGAGCTCTACCGGACCTTCGGCGCGCCGACGCTGATCACCGATCTGCGCACCGCCGAGATGATCAAGTACGCCTCCAACGCCTTCCTGGCGACGAAGATCTCGTTTATCAACGAGATCGCCCACGTCTGCGAGGCGCTCGGCGCGGATGTCCGGCAGGTGGCGGCGGGGATGGGGCTGGACCGGCGGATCGGCCCACAGTTCCTCAGCGCGGGGATCGGCTTCGGCGGCTCCTGCTTCCCGAAGGATGTGCAGGCGTTGGAATTCATGGCCTCGGAGGCCGACTGCCACCCGCAGCTGCTGCGCGCCGTGCTCGACATCAATCGCGACGGGCGGCGCGCCTTCGTGCGCAAGCTCGACCGCCTGCTCGCGGGCCTGGCGGGGCGCACGATCGCGGTCTGGGGCCTGGCGTTCAAGCCGAACACCGACGACCTGCGCGAGGCCCCGGCGCTCGAGATCATCAGGGCGCTCCAGGCGCGCGGTGCGCGCGTGCGCGCCTACGACCCGGCGGCCATGGCGGGGGCGAAAGCGCTCCTCCCGGGGGTGGAATGCTGCGCCGACGCCTACGCGGCCGCGCTGGGGGCCGATGCGGTGGCGCTGGTGACCGAGTGGAATGAATTCGCCGGGTTGGACCTGACGCGCGTGCGCGAAGGGATGGCCCGCCCGGTGCTCGTGGATGGGCGCAACCTCTACGATGCGCGGGAGATGGCCGCGCTCGGCTTCACCTACCGCGGTGTCGGGCTGCCGTCGGTCGCGGCGCTCACGGCGGTGCCCCCGGCCGCGGTCGAGCATATGGCCGGGCTCAGCCTGACGCTCGGCGACGACTAGGGTGCGGGGCGGCACGCCGCATCGGGATAGCCACGTGCCGGTGCGCGCGTCGTCTGATTCGCGAGGGATGGCAACGATACGGCACCGAGGAGGGGCGGGGACGATGACGGTACTGGTGACCGGCGGGGCGGGCTACATCGGCTCGCAGACGGTGCGCGTCCTGCGCGAGCGGGGCGAATCGGTGGTGGTGCTCGACAGCCTGGAGACCGGGGATCGCGAGGCGATCGGCGACACGCCGTTATACGCGGGCGACATCGCCGACGAGGCCCTGTTGGGGCGGATCTTCGCCGCGTGGGCGATCGACGCGGTGATCCACTTCGCCGCCTACAAGGCACCGGGCGAGTCGATGGCCGACCCCGGGCGCTACTTCGGCAACAACGTCGCCGGTACCCTGACGCTGTTGCAGGGTGCGACGCGGGCCGGCGTGCGACGCTTCGTCTTCTCGTCCTCCTGCTCCGTCTACGGCACGCCCGAGACGCTGCCGGTGAGCGAGACGAGCGCGACGCACCCCGAGAGCCCATACGCCGCCAGCAAGCTGATGGTCGAGGAGTTGCTGGCCTGGTACGAGCGGTGCCACGGGCTGCGCCACGTGAGCCTGCGCTACTTCAATGCCGCCGGTGCCGCGCCCGCTGGCCAACACGGCGAGGACTGGTCCCGCACGGCCAACCTCATCCCGCTGGTGATGCGGGCCGCCCTGGGGCGTGGGCCGGCCGTGAAGATGTACGGCACCGATTACCCGACGCCGGACGGGACCGCCGTGCGCGACTACGTCCATGTCGCCGATCTGGCCGACGCGCACCTGCGGGCGCTGGACTGGTTGCGGGCCCAGGAGCGGTCGACGACCGTGAACCTCGGGACCGGCCGCGGGGCGTCGGTGCGCGAGGTCGTCGAGCTGGTCGAGTCGGCGGGGGGCGTCGCGGTGCCGGTCGCGTACGCCCCGCGCCGACCCGGCGACCCGGTGGCGATCTGGGCCGACGCGGCCAGGGCGCGCGAGGTGCTGGGCTGGGTGCCGCGCTTCGGGCTGCCGGAGATCGTCCGCACCGCCTGGCGCTGGCACGCGACGCACCCCGAGGGCTACGGCAGCGGTGCCGGCGCGGGGGCGAGCGCGGAGGCCGGTCAGCACTGACACGCCATGGGCCGACCAACAGGACTTCACCCGAACAAGCGTTCGGGCAGTGGCCACCAGGCCGAGGAGACAGGGAGATGAACATCGTGGTTGCCGGCGGGGCCGGCTTCATCGGCTCGCACCTATGCGACGCGCTCCTCGCGGCGGGGCACGCGGTCTGGGCGCTCGACAACTTCGCCACCGGTCGGCGAGAGAACGCGGCACACCTGGCGGGGCACCCGCGATTCCACCTGGTCGAGGCCGACATCACCGCGCCGCTGCCGCCCGGTATGCCCGCCATCGACCGCATCTACCACCTCGCCTCCCCCGCCTCCCCCAACGCCGGGAGCCCGCGCTCGTACATGCGCCTGCCGCTCGAGACCGCCGCCGCCAATACGGTCGGCACGCGGCTGCTGCTGGACCGGGCCCGGCGTGACGGGGGGCGCATCCTGTTCGCTTCCACCTCGGAGATCTACGGCGACCCGCTCGTCCACCCGCAGCCGGAGACGTATCGGGGGAACTGCAGCACGACCGGGCCGCGCGCCATCTACGACGAGGCGAAGCGCTTCGGCGAGACGCTGATGGCGGCTTACTGGCGCGCATACGGGGTCGACACGCGGATCGTGCGGATCTTCAACACCTACGGCGAGCGGATGGACCCGGAGGACGGGCGGGTGATCGTGAACTTCATCGGCCAGGCGCTGCGCGGCGAGCCGCTGACCGTCTACGGCGACGGGCGCCAGACCCGTTCGTTCTGCCACGTCAGCGACCTCGTGCGCGGGCTGGTGGGGATGATGGAAACCGCGGGGCTGGCGGGGGAGGTGATCAACCTGGGCAACCCCGACGAGCGGACCATCGCCGACTTCGCCCGCACGGTGCAGGCGGCCTGCGGCGTTGACCTGCCGGTCGAGTTTCGCCCCTTGCCCACGGACGACCCGACCCGGCGCTGCCCCGACATCGCGAAGGCGCGGCAGCTGCTGGGTTGGGAGCCGGCGGTCGGGCTGGACGAGGGGCTGCGGCGCACGGTCGCCTACCTCCGGGCGACGGTCGGTTCGGCGAACATCGCCACCGGTGCCGTAGCGGTCGCCTGAGCGACCACCCTGGCGTGCAAGCGAGGGGGTGGGTAGTCGGGCGTAGGTCGACTAGCGGCCACCGTACAGGGGCGAGGCGACGACGGCACGCCAGGCGGCGAGCACGGCCGCCGAGGAGTCGATACGCCAGTCGGTTTCCTTGTTCTCGCTGTACCAGACGACCAGGCGGACGCGGGGGAAACGCGTCGGCAGCGCGGCCAGGAAACCCTCGGTGACCCACGCCCCCTTATCGCCGCCGAGCTCGGCCGAGCCGACCTCGGCGAGCATGAGGGGCTTGCCGGTGAGCGCGGTCATCGCAGCGTAGGAGCGGTCGAAGACCTCGGTCAGGCTCTTCCAGCCGCCCCACGGGAGCGCCGTACCGCCGTTATAGCCGTCGATGCCGACCCAATCGACCTGGTCGTCGCCCGGGTAGAGCTGCGCGTAGGACGGCCCGGCGGCGTCCTCGGTGTTCGGGGACCAGACCCAGCGCACATTCGTCGCGCCCTCGGCCGCGAAAATCGCCCGGACATGTCGCCACATCGCCACATATTGGTCCGGGGTGTTGCCGTTGGCATTGCCCGGCCCGGTCCCCCAGGGGTAGGCGGTGGTATTCATCTCGTGCGCCAGGCGCAGGAAGAACGGGTGCCCGTGGGCGGCGGCGGCCCGTGCCCAGTCGCGGATGTAGCCGTCGTGCTCGCCGGCCACGATGGCGGCGAGCGAGAAGGTCGGTTGGGCGGCACCCGCGCCGGGGTACCAGGGCTCCCAGGTGACCAGCGGGGTGGCACCGCGAGCGGCGATAGCATCCAGCGAGGCGACCGGGAAATCGCTCCCGCCCACAACCCCGGGGCGGGCCCAGTCGACGTAGAGCATCGCCACGTCCGGCGCCCGCCCGACCCGCTCGGCATAGGTATCGAGCACGGTGGGGTCCCAGGGCGTCATCGCGAGGTAGACGCCGAGCTTGACCGGCAGGGGCGCGTCCTCAGTGGCCCGTACAGCGCGGGAGAGGCCGCTCTCCATCCCGCCGTGGTCTGGTGCCGCAGCGACCCGGGCGCCGCCGGACACGGTCAGCAAGAGCGTGAGCACGAGCGTGCCGATCGCGTAGACGTGCCATCCATTGGCCCTGCCCATCGCACCCGCCCCTCTCGTATGGTCGCCGCCCAATCGTATCGACGGAATGTCGTGCACCCGGGAGCATGCGGTCGCACGCAAAACCCCCGCAGCGTGAACGCTACGGGGCCAAAGTACAGCGTCGGATGCCGGTAACCGGGCCATCTCGGGACACCCGAGACCCCTGGCTTTGCGACCCCGCCTCACGACGGGTTTGCCCCTTCAACGTCTTCACTATGCAATTGTAGGGATACGGGCAATCCGGCGATCTCCCTCGCGCGAACCCACCATGCACACACTATACGTCAGCCATCCGGGCAAGGCAATGAAACAAACGTCCTGCGTGGGGTAGGCAAATGGCTCGGGCTACCACCCCCGTTGCACGGCACTGACGCTCCTCTGTCAACCCCTACAAGAAGCCGCTCTCGGGTGGTTGGCGGGATTCCTGGTGTAGCAGGCGAAGAGGATCTTCGCCTGCTACACCAGGGTGGGCATTGTCAATTTAACTCGGGTCGGGGTAGTGGGTCAATTTGAATCGGCGGATTTGCGCGCCTCGATGAGCGCGACGATCTCCTCGACCGACCAGACGTGATCCGCCACGCCCGCCGCTATCGCCGGGGTCGGATAGGCGAGGTTGCGGCGCTGCAAGGTCTGATGCACGCGGCAGAAGTTGTAGTGCATGAAGTGGAGCGACACCGCGTGTTCCAGGTTCTCGACCTTCTTGGAGAAGCCGTTGGTCAGGCGGGTGAAGCGGCGCATCTGCATCCGCATGGTCAGGTTCTGGCGCTCGACATGAGGCCGCGAAGTAGTCGTGTGCTAATCGGGTGGGCGGCGCACTGGCGAGGCGGTACTGGGGTGCCGCGTCGGGATCATGCGGCGACGCGCAGGCCATCGGCGAGCCACGTGCAGGTCGCCGCGACGGCCCGCGCCCGCGCGTGTGGTCCGGCACGGTCGCCGAACACCGTGTCCGGCGCGGTCACATGGCCCCGCCGCACCGCCCGTGCCAGCTCGACGCCTTCGATCACGCGTTGCCCCGTGTGGACCGACTGGAGCCCGCGCATCGGCCGCAGCCGGTCCTTCATCGGGACGTGGGACCGCTCGATCGCCTTCGTGTCCGGCCCGCTCGCGCGGTGCAGGCCGCTTTGGACATGCACCGCGCCGGGGACCTCCTCGCGGATTGCCCGGACGTAGGCCGGGTGCTTGTCGGTGATCACCTCCTCCGGCGTCGTGCGGCGGCGACAGGTCGCCAGGACGAAGAAGGCGCGCGCACTGTCCAGGTCGCGATGCGTGAGCAGCACGACGTCCACCACCTGGCCGTACTCGTCGATCGCACGGTAGAGGTAGGGGGCTGACAATCATTGGAACGAAGTATCGGGTTCGCCGCCGGACGCGGTGCCGCGTCGCCCAGCGCAGGTCACCTCCGTCGCGGCCGTTTGCCGGAGAAGGCGGTTTCTCTGGCATTCGCGACGCTCGGCCCCGGCGCTTGCGGTGCGGTGCCGCCGGTGCGATACTCTGCGGACGCCGGATTTCTCTGGCAAGATGCAGGAGGACGCCTGGTGGCCACGCTCGCCGACCGCTACGAGGCCTTCCTGGGCGACGCGGCGCACCTCGCCCGGCTGCGCCCGCGCACCGTGCGCGCCTACCGCTACGAACTCGCCGCCGCCGCGGCCGACCCGCGCTTCGGCGCGCCCCTCGACGCCCTCCGCCTCGCCGACCTGGAAGCCTGGCTCGCCCGCCCGCCCGCCGCGCCGCGCACCGTCGGGCGCCGGACGGCGACCTTCGCGCGCTTCTTCGCCTGGGCCATCCGCCACGGCCACTGCGCGCGCGATCCCCTGGTCGGCCGGGCGGCGGTGCGGACGCGCCGCAGCCTGCCCCGGCCGATCCGCGACGCCAGCGAGCGGGACGCCCTCGCGGCGGCGATCGCCGCCGCCCCGCCCCCCTACCGCCTCATCTTCACGATCCTCAGCGAGACGGGGATGCGCGCGGGCGAGGCCCTCGCCCTGCGCTGGGCGGATGTCGCCCTCGACGCCGGCCGCGAGGCGCTGCGCGTGCGCGAGCCGAAGGGCGGGGCCGAGCGGGTCGTCGTCCTCGGCCCCGCCGCCACGCCGCGCACGCTCCGCGCCTTGCGCGCCTGGCGCAACGCGCACAAGGGGACCCAACCCCACGAGCCCCTCTTCCGCTCGAACCGTGGGACCGCCGTCTCCTACGACGCCCTCCACTACCAGTGGGCGAAACTCTGCGCCGCGGCCGGGCTGGTCGACGCGGCGGGCAAGCCGCGCTATACGCCCCACCAGCTGCGGCACACGCGTGGGAGCGAGCTCATCGCCCAGGGCCAGCGGCTCGAGATCGTCCAGCGGGTGCTCGGCCACCGCGACATCCGCTCGACCCTCGGCTACGTCGCGCTCGCGGAGGCCCAGATCCGCGCCGCCCTCGAAGGCGGCGATGCCCGTTGACTTCCTGACCGCCGAGCAGGAGCGCCGCTACGGCCGCTACGCCGGTGCGCCGACGCCCGCGCAATTGGCGCGCTACTTCCACCTCGACGACGCCGACCGCGCGCTGATCGCCCCGCGCCGCGGCGACCATGTGCGCCTCGGCTTCGGCGTCCAGCTCGCGACGGTGCGCTTCCTCGGCACCTTCCTGGCCGATCCCGCCGACGTGCCGTCGGCGGTCGTTGCCTACGTCGCGGCCCAACTCGGCATCGCCGACCCCACCTGCCTCGCGCGCTATCGCGGCGGCGAGACCCACTGGGACCACGTCGCCGCGATCAAGCGGCGCTACGGCTACCGCGACTTCGCGGCGCAGCCCGAGCACTTCCGGCTCGTCCGCTGGCTCTACGCCCGCGCCTGGCTCAGCGCCGAGCGCCCCAGCCTCCTCTTCGACCTCGCCACCGCGCGCCTGGTAGAGCGGAAGATCCTCCTCCCCGGCGTGACGACCCTGGCACGCCTCATCGCCGGCGTGCGCGACCGCGCCGCCGCCCGCCTCTGGCACCGCCTCGCCGCCGCGCCCGACGCCGCGCAGCGCACGCGGTTGGCGGCACTCCTGGTCGTGCCGGAGGGCGCGCGGCAGACGCCCCTCGACCGGCTGCGCCGCGCGCCGACGCGCGTGACCGCGCCCGCGCTCGTGGCGGCCCTCAAGCGCCTGGCCGAGATCCGCGCCCTGGGTGTCGGCACCCTCGATCTCGCCTGGGTCCCACCGGCGCGCCTGACGGGGCTGGCCCGCCAGGCCGCCGCCGCCTGGGCGGCGACGCTCGCCCGGATGCCGGAGGAGCGCCGCCTCGCCACCCTCGTCGCCTTCGCCCATGTCGCCGAGACGACGGCGCAGGACGACGCGCTCGACGTGCTCGACCAGCTGATCGGCACCCTGCTCAATCGCGTCGAGCGCCAGGGCGACCGGGCACGCCTGCGGACGCTGCGGGATCTCGACGCGGCGGCGCTCCGCCTGCGGAGGGCCTGCGCGATCCTGCTCGACCCGACCCACCGCGACCCGGCGGTGCGCGAGGCGGTCTTCGCGGCCGTCGCGCCGGAGCATCTGGCGGAGGCGATGCAGACCGTCGAGGCGCTGACCCGCCCGCCGGACGACCGGTACTATGCCGAGCTCGTCGGCCGCTACAGCCTGGTGCGGCAGTTCCTGCCGACCCTGCTGCGGACGGTCGCCTTCGGCGGGACCGCCGTCGGCCAGCCGCTCGTCGAGGCGCTGGCCTTCCTGCGGCGCATCGAGGGGCAGCGGGTGCCCGATCTCGCCGACGCCCCGCTCGCGATCGTGCCGCGCGCCTGGCAGCCGCTCGTCCGCGGCGGCAGCGCCTGGATCGACCGGCGCGCCTACACGCTCTGCGTCCTCGAGCAGCTCCGGCTGGCGCTACGCCGCCGTGAGGTCTTCGTCGCCCCGAGCGCGCGCTGGGGCGACCCGCGCGCGAAGCTCCTGCAAGGACCGGCCTGGGAGGCGGCCCGCCCGCAGGTCTGCCGCCTGCTCGGTCGGGCCACCGCTCCGGCGACCGAGCTCGCCGCGCTGGGGGCGCAGCTGGACGAGGCCTACCGGCGTACCGCGGCCCATCTGCCGGAGAATACTGCGGTGCGGTTCGCCGCCGACGGGGCGCGGGAGGCGCTGGTCCTCACCCCGCTCGACCGGCTGGCGGAGCCGCCTAGTCTGGTGGCGCTGCGCGAGCGGGCGGCGGCGCTGCTGCCGCGCGTCGATCTCCCCGAGGTGCTGCTGGAGGTGCAGGCTTGGACCGGCTTCGCCGACGCCTTCACCCACCTGAGCGAGGGGGCGGCGCGGGCGGACGACCTGGCGACGAGCCTCTGTGCGGTCCTGCTGGCCGAGGCCTGCAACATCGGGCTGCGGCCGGGGCCCGCCGGGAGGTGCCGGCGCTGACGCGCGGGCGGCTCCTCTGGGTCCAGCAGAACTACCTGCGCGCCGAGACGATCGCCGTCGCCAACGCGCGCCTGGTCGCGGCCCAGGCCGCCATCCCTTTGGCGCGGGCCTGGGGGGGCGGGGAGGTGGCCTCGGCCGACGGGCTGCGCTTCCGCGTCCCGGTGCGCACGCTCAACGCCGGCCCCAACCCCAAGTATTTCGGCCCCGGTCGGGGGGTGACCTACTACAACTTCACCGCCGACCAGTTCACCGGCTTCCACCACGTCGTCATCCCCGGCACGCTGCGCGACTCGCTCTACATCCTCGACGGCCTGCTGGAGCAGCAGACGAGCCTGCAACCGGTCGAGTTGATGACGGATACGGCCGGCTACTCCGACGTCGTCTTCGGGCTCTTCTGGCTCCTGGGGTTCCAATTCTCGCCGCGGCTGGCGGGCCTGGGCGAGAGCCGCTTCTGGCGCCTCGATCCGCGCGCGGACTATGGCCCGCTCGATGGGCTGGCGCGGCAGCGCGTCAACACCGCGCTGATCGCCGCGCACTGGGACGACCTGCTGCGGGTGGCGGGTTCCCTGAAGCTGGGGACCGTCAGCGCCTCCGCGTTCCTGCGGACGCTGGCGCGCGACGGCCGCCCGACGACGCTGGCGCGGGCCCTCGGCGAACTCGGGCGTATCCCCAAGACGCTGCACCTCCTGGGCTTCATCGACGACGAGGCCTATCGCCGCCGCATCCTCACCCAGCTCAACCGCGGGGAAGGGCGGCACGCCCTGGCGCGCGCCCTCTTCCACGGCCAGAAGGGGGAGCTGCGGCAGCGCTATCGCGAGGGGCAGGAGGACCAGCTCGGGGCGCTGGGCCTGTTGGTCAACGTCGTCGCGCTCTGGAACACGCGCTACCTGGATCTGGCGCTGGCGCAGCTACGGCGCGAGGGCATCGCGGTGCGGGATGAGGATATGGCGCGGCTCTCTCCGCTGGGCCATGCCCATCTCAACCTGCTGGGGCACTACCACTTCGGCCTCCCCGCCGCCCTCGCGTGGGGCCAACTCCGGTCCCTCCGCAGTCCGGAGGAGATCGCCGCAGATGCGGCACTCCCGCTGACGGCGGACGACGAACCCGATTTTCCGTTCCGATGATTGTCGATGCCCTAGACGCGCTGCTCCGGGGAGCCGGTCGGCAGTTCGCGTTGTCGCCAATCATCCGTGACAGCGACAGGCGTTCGTTTCACTTGCGGCACGCGACGCTCCTGGCGCGATCGCGCTCATGCAACCTGCCGCTGCGTATACCGAGTCGCGCGCGGCCGAACCACCGGTTCTTGCCCGGGCAATGGCCCGTATGTATACAGCCTCATATGTCGAGGTGTGCGATGTCGACCTGCAACGCGCGCTAAGCGCACCCCCGCGAAACGTCATCGGACCCGCGCTCCCGGACCGTCGCTGTAGCACCATGAGCGCGCGCTGAAAGTACTATTGACGGCCCCGCGCAGGACCGATAGGCTACCGATAGTGACACACAAGCAATAGGCGGACAATAGCGCGGACTGGTGGGCTTGGCGGCTCGCCGCTTCGACGTACCCGGTAGGCCGGGGCGGTGGTATCCGTGCCTATATGCGCCCGCGATGGGGAGGGGAAGGCTATGCGTCGGTACACGGTGCGTTGGTCGCGGCGGTTGGTCTACCTGACGACGGTCCTGGCCCTGGTGCTCAACCTGACCCCGATCCCGACCTTCCCGCCGCCCGCCGTGCGCGCGGACACGCTCCCCGTGACGCCCGCCCCGCCCGCCCCCGACGTCCTCCGGGTCACCCCGCCCGCGAACCCCCACCTGCCCGGACTGCTCGTGAGCGTCGCCGTCGCGCCGGACCCGCTGGCCGTGGGCACGACTGCGACCGTCACCGTCACCGTCAGTAACGAAGGCGACGACCCGGCGCAGGCGCTGGTCGTCACCGCCCCGGCGCCGGATGGGGCGACCCCGCTGCCCGGGGAAGGCTTCCTCTCCGCGAAGGACGGTTGGCGCTGGACCATCCCCACGCTCGCGGCGAACGCGAGCACCACCGTGCGCGGGGCGCTCCTCGTCACCGCGCCGCCGCCCGGCGACGCCCTGCTGATCCGGGCCGAGGCGACCGCGCGCGGCCTCGCCAACGCCAGCACCGGCGCGGGCGGGGCGCTCTTCGCTCCCGCGCTCGCGGCGGTGCCCGGTCCGGGTACCGTCTTACCGAGCGCCGCACCCGACCCGCAGGCCACCGCCTCCCGCGCGGCGGGCGCGCCGGTGCGCCCGACCGTCGGCGCCGCCACCCCGACGCCGACCTCCTTGACCACCCCCGGCGCGAGCGCCACGCCACAACCGACCACCGCCACCTATCTCCCCGGGCAGGACACGACCCTGCGCAGCGCCGACGGGCGCGTGCGCGTCACCCTCCCCAAGAACGCGGCGAGCGAGGCGCTGACGCTGAGCCATGGCACGGCCCCCGCCCACGGCGAGCGGGTGCCGACCGGCCTCGCCGGGCGCTCGAACGGCCTGGGCACCTTCTATCTCGGCGCGTCCGACGCGCGCGGCCAGGCGGTCCACCGCTTCGCCGCCCCGCTGGCGGTCGCGGTCGCCTACACCCCCGAGCAGCTGCGCGCGCGGCACCTCACGGCGAATGACCTGACGCTCTTCTGGTTCGACGAGGATCAGGGGCGGTGGCTGCCGCTGCCGACGACGGTCGACGAGGGGAGTGGCGTCGCGACCGCGACCGTGGACCACTTCTCCGCCTTCCAGCTCAGCGACGGCGCGCAGCCGTCGCTCAACTACCTGCCGAACGTGAAGGGCTGGCAGACCGACCTCTTCACCGGGGCGGCGACGTACGGCATGCCGCTCGACGTCCCGGCCGGTCCGGGCGGCGTCAAGCCGCCCCTGAACCTGCGCTACAACAGCCAGGCGGTCGACGGCACGCCCGGCGAGCATGCGGGCGGGCGGGCCGGCTGGGCCGGCCTCGGCTGGAGCCTCGACCCCGGCGCGGTCGCGCTCCAACGCACCTACAACGACGGCGAGACCTACTACAACCTCAGCTTCGACGGCCACGCGTACCTGCTGATCCGGGGTGCCGCCCTGGTGACCGGCGCGTCCCCGGACAACCCGAGCCAGTGGGAGTGGAAGACGACCGACGAGACGTATCTGCGCGTGCGCGTCGACCCGAACGGCTCGACCGACGGCCAGCCGGACGCGCGCGGCGTCTCGCGGACGATGAGCACCGCCGCGACCCCGCCGAATCCGAAGCGCTACAAGTGGCGGGTGCGGACCACCGCCAACGTCCTCTACGAGTTCGACGAGGACCTCTGGCAGGGGCAGGACAACTGCGCCCCACCGGGCAATGGCACGGTCAACTTCGAGACCTACAAGTGGCTGCTGACGCGGATGGTCGACGCCCACGGCAACACGATCACCTATACCTACGACCGCAAGGAGGCGACCGCCACCGCGAGCTGCAACGCCGGGCAGGGGACGGTGCAGGCCGACGCCTGGCCGTCGCGCGTCACCTGGGGCGGCAACGTGACCACCGGCGCGCCCGATCGCTACAAGGTGCGCTTCGACTCCTGGAACCGCTGCGACAATAACCAGTACTGCGGCGACCAGGACTACGACCATCCGAGCAACCAGTTCGGCGGCGACCTCGGCCAGCCGCGCCCGACGCGCGTGCTGATGGCCGTCCAGGTCTACAGCAACTCCTCCAACCCCTACCAGGACGTCGAGGCCTCGTGGGAGCTCGCGCGCCGCTACCAGCTCGGCTACACCTTCGAGACGCACTGCGACCAAACGATCCAGCCGAACAACCAGCAGAACAACGACTGCGAGCGCCTGACGCTGAAGTCGATGCAGCTCCTGGGCAAGGACGGCACCACCGCCCTCCCCGCCACCACGTTCGCCTACGGGACCGACCGGGGCACCGGGGACTGGCCGAATGGCAACTGGAACCGCCTCACCGGCGTGAACAACGGCCAGGGCGGCACGGTCGCCTTCGCCTACGAGCAGATCGGGCCGACGGTCAACAACGGCCACACGAACCAGACGATCTTCCACAACCGCCGCCGCGTGACCGCCAAGACCGTGGGCGACGGGCGCGGCCAGGCCGCCGTGTGGGGGTATCAGTATACGGAGCCCGAACTCAACGGGATCGGCTGGCTGATCGACGGGCTCGATGGGGCCGGGCACACCAACCAGACGCAGGCGTATCCGAACTCGGCCATCCTCTATCTCAACCGCGCGGCCGGCCCGAATGTCGACGCCAACAAGCCGTACCTGGTGATCCCGAGCGGGCAGGAATTCCGCGGGCACAGCAGCGTCACCGAGACCGACCCGAGCGGCACCCGGCGCGTCCACTGGTTCTACCAGGGGAGCGCGCGCCCCGGCCCCGACCCCCAGTGCCAGCCCAGCCAGACCGGCTCGAGCTACGGGGCCTACGAGACCGACCAGTGCTTCGTCGACCTGCGCTACCGCGAATTCCTGAAGGGGCGCGAGTGGCAGGCCGAGACCCAGCGCCCCGGCGATAACGCGGCGATGACCCGGACCGAGACCCGCTACGACGTCCTCTTCAAGGGCTACGGCCAGGAGCCGGTCAACGGCGTCTGGCAGGCGTGGTCCTACGCCGCGAGCGTCCGCGAGGGAACCTTCGAGGGGACCGGCACCGGCGTCTACAAGACGACGAACTACGACTACAGCGCGACGACGAGCCCGAACCCTTACCAGCAGGACGGCGGGCAGTACGGCAATCTCGTGCGGACCGCCGAGTACGACGGCGACCAGTGGACGAACGCCGCGACCCCGCGCCTGCGCCTGACCGAGCGCTGGTACAACTCCTTCGTTGACCAGGCGAACTTGCAGGTGGCGACCGTGCAGAAGGAGGCGATCCGGGGGGTGACCGACGGCGTCCTCCTCGCGCTGACGAACTACTTCTACGACGGCATCCTCACCGGCTACGGCGTCGGCGCGAAGGGGGAGTTGCAGCTGGTCCGCAAGCACGCCAACCCGGCGACCAAGGACCGTGGCAGCGACACCGCCTATGGCTACGACGCTTACCATAACCAGACCAGCATGACGACCTACGCCGGCTACGCCACATCCGAGTTCGGGGCGGCGGGCGGCGGGGGTGCGGCGCGCACGACGACGGCGACCTACGATCCGCTCTTCCACGCCTTCGCCACGGTGTCGACGCCGCCCGACCCGAACGGGGTGGGCCTGACCGAGACGGCGGCGTACGACACGCGCATGGGCACGCTGACGGGCGTGACCGACGCGAACGGGGCGACGACGAGCGCGGAGTACGACGTCTTCGGGCGCGTCCTGAAGGTGATCAAGCCGGGGGACACCAGCGCGGTCCCGACGAGCCAGCTCCTCTACTACGACAACGAATTCGCCGCGAGCGGTGCCCCGACCCGCTACCAAGTCGCGCAGCTGGAGCAGGCGGGGAACAATGGCGCGGTGCGCCCCACCTCGTACTTCTACGACGGCCTGGGGCGGCAGATCCAGACGAAGCGCGAGAGCGTCGACGGGACGCAGAACATCGTCACCGACACGCAGTACGACGGCCTCGATCGCACCGTCAAGACGTCGCAGGCCCGCTACGTCGCGGAGACGAGCGGCACCTTCTACGCCTACACCCCGGTGCCGACGAGCGGCGTCAACTGGACGACCACCAGCTACGACCCGCTCGGGCGCACCTACGACCTGACGATGCCGGACAACACCGTGACCCGGACGCGCTACTTCAGCGCCGCGGTCGGCATGGCGGCGTCGGTCACCGACGCCAACGGCCACAAGACGCGGCGCGAGACCGACATGTTCGGGCGGCTGCGCGCGGTGCTGGAGTACAGCGGCACCGCCGACACCGGGGCCGACCCCTACGCCCTCTACGCCACGACGACCTACGCCTACGACGGGCGCGACCTCCTGACCGGGGTGACCGACCAGGCCGGGAACGTCACCGCGATCGGCTACGACGGGAACGGGCGCAAGGTCGGCATGACCGACCCCGACATGGGCGCGTGGGCCTACACCTACAACCCGACCGGCACCCTCGCCACGCAGGCCGACGCCAAGGGGCAGACGATCACCTTCGCCTACGACGCCCTCGACCGCCTGACGACGAAGAGCTACGCGACCGGCTACCCGACCGCCTACTTCCGCTACGACGAGGCCGACGTCGCCAACGGGCGCGGTCGGCGCACCACGATGATGAACACGAACACCGGCACCCGCTACGCCTACGACGCGCGCGGGCGGCAGGCCAGCACCACCTCGACCGTCGCCGGGCTGGCCGAGTCGCGCACGTTCGAGTGGACCTACGACAGCGCCGACCGCGTGCAGGCGATGAAATACCCGGCCCTCCCCGGCAACGCGGCGCAGGAGCAGGTCACCTACACCTACGACGCGGCGTGGCGCCAGACCGGGCTCGGCGGGCTGGCGACCTACGCCCAGAACGCCACCTACACGGCGCTCGACCAGCCGCTCACCACGCCGCTCGGCAACGGCACGACCCAGTCCTGGGCCTACGACCCGCTGATGCAGCGCCTGCAATCCAGCACCGTCGGCAACGGCGCGCTGAACCGCTCCTACACCTACGACCCGGTCGGCAACGTCCAGACGATCACCGACAACCTCGTCGCGCAGACGCAGACCTTCGCCTACGACGCCCGCGACCGCCTGACCCACGCCGCCACCAGCGGCGGCACGGTCGGCACCTACGACGAGACCGACACCTACGACCCCCTCGGCAACCTGACGAGCAAGGGGGCCACCGGCAGCCCGGTCGCCTACGCCTATCCGACCGGCGGCCAGGGGGTCGCGCGCCCGCACGCCCCGACGACGATCGGGGGCCGGGCGGAGACCTACGACGCGAACGGCAACCTGACGGGCGACCCCGGCCGCCTCGCACTCACCTGGAGCGCCGAGAACCAGCCGCTGAGCGTCACGTCCACCAACGCCCAGGCGGCCCCGCAGTCGTGGGGCGACCAGAACTGCGACGGCGCGAGCCAGCCGCGCACCAGCCCCGACACGCTCGGCGGCTTCGGCGGCGTCACCGCCTTCGCCCGCGGCAACGATCAGGTGCTGGCGGTCACCGGCGGCGGCACGGTCCTCGCCTGCGGCCAGAACAGCCAGGGGCAGCTCGGCGACGGCACGACCACCAATCGCACCGCGCCGGTCGCGGTCGGCGGCCTGAGCGGCGTCGCGGCGGTCGCGGCGGGCGAGCAGTACAGCCTGGCGCTCAAGGCGGACGGCACGGTCTGGTCCTGGGGCTATAACGGCGACGGGCGACTCGGCGACGGCACCAACACCACGCGCTACGCGCCGGTGCAGGTCGGCGGCCTGACCGGGGTCGTCGCCATCGCGGCGGGGCGCGACTTCGGCCTCGCGGTGAAGGCCGACGGCACCGTCTGGGCCTGGGGCGGCAACAGCGGCAGCCAGCTCGGCGACGGCACGACGACCGCGCGGTACACGCCGGTCGCGGTGAGCGGGCTGGCGGGGATCACCGCCGTGGCGGCGGGCTACAGCCACGGCCTGGCGCGGAAGACCGACGGCACCGTCTGGGGCTGGGGGAGCAACAGCGGCGGCCAGCTCGGCGACGGCAGCACCACCACGCGCGCCACCCCCGTACAGGTGAGCGGTCTGACCGGCGTCACCGCCATCGCGGCGGGGGACACGCACAGCCTGGCGGTGAAGAGCGACGGCACCGTCCAGGCGTGGGGGGCCAACGGCAACGGCCAGCTCGGCGACGGCACGACGACCGCGCGGTACACGCCGGTCGCGGTGGGCGGGCTGACCACGGCCACGGCGGTGGCGGGCGGGGCGAACCACAGCCTGGCGCTGCTGGCGGACGGCACGGTGCGCGCGTGGGGGGCCAACAACTACGGCCAGCTCGGCGACGGCACGACGACGCAGCGGGTCGCGCCGGTCGCGGTCGGCGGCCTGCAGGGGGTCGATAAGCTCGCGGCGCGGGCGAACGGCAGCCTGGCGCGCCCGACGCAGGCGAGCGAGCAGTACACCTACGACGCGGACGGCCTGCGCGTCACCAGGAGCACCGGCGGGGCGACCTGGCTCTACCTGGGCGGCGGCTCCTGGGAGGAGCGGCTCGGCGGGAACACGAGCGGCCCGGGCGGCTGGGTGGTGCGGACCCTTTACACCCTCCAGAGGCGCACGATCGCGCAGCAGGAGAGCACCCCGGGCGCGATCTACGGCCCGCAGGGGCGCATCTTCCTCCTGGGGGATCACCTGGGGAGCGTGAGCGTCGTCACCGATACCAACGGGCAGGTCGTCAGCCGCCAGGACTCCACCCCGTGGGGCGAGGCGCGGGGCAGCGACATCACCCAGACGACCCTCGATTTCACCGGGCAGCGCAAGGACGGCACCGGGCTCCTCTACTACGGCGCAAGATACTACGACCCGGTGCTCGGCAGGTTCCTCAGCCCCGACAGCATCGTGCCGGGCATGGCCTCCGGCAAGGGCGGCATGGCCGCGACGCTCGGCCAGGATAGCGGGGCCGCGCTGCGCCCGCTGGCGGTCGACTTCCACGAGTCGGGCTTCGCGGCTGGTCTGGCGCGGGAGGATGCCTTCACGCAGGCCAAGGGCTTCTGGTTCCAACTCTCCAATCGCGAGAAGCAGCGCGGCGAGGGATCACTGTGGCAGTGGGGGCCGCGCAATCCGCAGGCGCTCGATCGCTACAGCTATGCGCTGAATAACCCGCTGCGCTACACCGATCCGACGGGGCATGATTGCTTCGACGCTGAGGAAGGTGGTAGCGGGCTCTGCGGCGGCGGTGGTGGCGGCGGGGAAGGCGGTGGGGAAGGCGGCGGCGGCGGTGGATATAGCGGTGGCGGCGGTGGCGGGGGCGGCGGCGATGGTGCGGGTGAGGGCGAGAGCGCTGGAGGGAGATACCAAGGAGAGATTAGTGTTTCCTCAAAAGCTGGCATTCGCTCAGTGCTTGAGCAATTAGAGCTGCCAGAGCTACAGCGAGCAAAGGTTAACAGGATTATACAGAAGTCAGGTAGCGCAACTTCGTATGATCTTGTCCTCGGAGCAGATAACACAGTCATTATACGATACTATCGTCCAGGGGGGAACGGATACCAAGTATTCGAATATGTCGTTGACGAGAACGGGAGTCGAATCTCGGTCACACAGTATGCCTTCGATCGAGATGGCAACCTTGTGCATGTTGATGTAAAGAAGGGGGACAGTGGGGGGGATGACGATGCTCCTTAGCTAGATCTTGCGCGTGCCGGAAAGGGTGTTACAGGTATGTAATGATCCGGTTGGGCGTCGCTAATTGCGCCCAGCCGGATTACCAATCATAGGATGTAAGCGATGGTAGATAGCCAGCAAAAAATATTGCTCCAAATCGCAAAAATGGAACGGCCATGGTCTGATATCGAGATCTTCGGCGCGCGCATCTTTCATGAGCATGAATCTTTAGTACTCTTGCCTGGACGAGATATTAGTGTGTCAGCGCCATTAGTCAACTTGGCACAAGGGTTATTGCGAAGTAGTGCTTGTCCAGCAAAGTGTCGAGAGTGGGCTCTTATTGTCCTTTTCTTCGTTGATTTTGAAGATGAAACACATGTATATTACGATCTACTGATGGGCGCATTGCACGATGTGAGTGCTGGCGAGCCTATTGATCCTCTAATATTTGATGCAGCACGAAGCGTGATTCGAGAATATGGAGAGCACTAAAAAGTCGGGGGTATCAGGCCGCTTCTGCGGTGATCATGACCGGTGTCTGCACGGGCCGGAAGCGCGGATACCAGCTGCGGAACCTC
>JAABUH010001451.1_pt1 | contig 26424 bp, 20 predicted proteins | sample 5559121 | NCBI WGS metagenome assembly JAABUH01 (sample SAMN10711871, study PRJNA513364) | rock metagenome | isolation source: Antarctica rocks | place: Antarctica: Victoria Land, Battleship Promontory nord | collected 2015-12-28
CCCCCTCACGGCGAGGCCCGCAGCTCCGCCCGTCTGCTGAGAGAGATGTTGGTAGGGCGCGAGCTGAGTCGTGAGGGTGCGTCTTGACTGTCGGCAACCCCTGTCCCCTCACGACGGCACTGCGTGGCCCCTCATGTGCCGCCCCCCGTCGGCATGGCGTGGCCCCTCATCCCGCAGACAGCCGCTAGGAGACATGTAAGGCGTCAAAGTGCGTGAGCCGAGCGTCATACTGCCTGAGCCACAAACGTCACAGTGGCTGAGCCATCCTCCCCGACGCGCCTCCCGCACCCGCATCGCACGCCCCTGTGAGGGTCACACCCCCGCCGGGACCAGCGCCCGCCCGCGGCCACCGCCTCTCCCTCACACAGGAGTTGGCTCACCCCCTCTGACGTTTCCCGCAGGGTGGCTCACCCCCTCTGACGTTTCCCGCTCAACAACTCTGACGGTAGCAGTCCTTTACGCGTGAATCCCGCTCAATAACTTTGACGCCTTACATCTGCAGCTGCCACCGGCGACGTGCCCGGACCGCTCACCGCCCAGCCGAGGCCCCCGGACCGCCGGCGCAACTCGTCGCCGGCATCCCGCCCGCGTCGCCCCGCGTCGCCCCGCGTCGCCCCGCGTCGCCCCGCGTCGCCCCGCGTCGCCCTGGCCAGCCGTGCGCCTCGACGCGCCCATAGCCGGGCATGCAGTGGCTCCCTCCCACACGGGGACCCCGGCACCTCATGACCCCCACGTCAGCGCCGGCGCGGCCGCGCCCCCGCGGCGCACGTTGACGTGCTAGACTGTCACCGGTTGCCGGCGGCGCGCGAAATGGGGCCGCGCGTCGTCGATTGCCCCTCACCTCGCCCGCGTAGAGGCGCCGCTCGCGCTGAGGGGCACAGGCGCGGACGGCCTCTCATGATCCCCCCGACGCCGCTCCGCCTTTGCTCTACTAGGGACATCAAAACCCGTCTGGTGTCGTGGAGGACCTGCGTATGCTTCCGTCGCTGCATGAAAGCCCCTGGCTCCCCTGACTTGTCCTTCTCGTTGCCGCTCTTGGCCTCCTCACTGGCGTCACCCTCGCCCTCCTCCCCGGCTCCCTCGGCCTCCACGCCCTCGCCGCCACCGCCCCCCTCGTCGCCGCCGTTCTCCTCCTCCTCGCCCGCCGCCGCGCCTAGCCACCCTGCGTACAAGGAGAAGCGGAGACTGATGGTGTAAGATCCCAGAGTTTTTGCGCCCTGTCCCACCGGTCCTGCGCCACAAATCCCACCGTTTGTGAGCCATCCTACAGATGTCCCCTCCGCCTGTGTGAAACGCCCCGTCCCCAGGGAACCGGGCGGACGCATCGGCGCACGAACTCTGGGATTTTTTGCAGGGTGGCGCACGAACTCTGGGATGTCTGGCTCAAAAATTCTGGGATGTGCGCCACTGTCCACACTCACACGTGGCTCAAAAACTCTGGGATCTTACATGAGCCCTCGAATGGGCTGCTCGACGCGGTGAACGTGCGCCTGCTGGAGGAGCTGCACGGCGACCCGCGCCTGACGATGACAGAGTTGGGGCGACGGGTGGGCATGTCCTCGCCCGCCGTGACCGAGCGCGTGCGCCGACTGGAAGAGGCGGGCGTCATCCGAGGTTACCGCCTCGACCTCGACCCGGCCGCGCTTGGGCTGCCCCTCGCCGCTTACGTGCGTGTCCGCCCCAACCCAGGACGGCTCCCCGAGGTCGCCGAATTGGCCAAGCGCATCCCTGAGGTCGTGGAGTGCCATCGCATCACGGGCGAGGACTGCTTCATCCTCAAGGTCCACCTCCCGGCCATGGATCAGCTCGACCGCCTTCTCGACCGCTTCCTGCTGCACGGCATCACAACCACGTCGATCATCCAATCCTCGCCCGTCCCGCCGCGCCTCCCGCCCTTACCCGAGGGGTGACCACCAGCGAGAGGCCCACGACGGTGACGCCACGTCGTTCGAGAGGGCGGACCCATACGACACGTTCAACGAGCCAAAACGCAGATACCTACCCCTCTGAGCTCCCCCTGTCCCCCTGTCCAGTCGCCTCGGCCCGGTGTGCCATGGGCGCGGACGCCGGCCAGGAGGGGCGCCCGAAGACGAAGCGCAACATGGCCACGGTGAGGGCCACCAGGGACACGACCGCGCTCAGGCGCGCCTCCCAGCCCTGCTGTGTGCGGAACAGATGCCGTACCAGGCGCGCCTTGAGCGGCAGAACGACGAGCAACACGACAAACCGCCGGGGGCGCAGACGCCGGTGTAGCCACCGCCGGGCGCGGGCGGGGGGCGTAGCCAGCAGAAATGCATCGGGGTCGTCCAGGTGGACGTCGGCGCCGGCATGCAGCAGGCGTCCGACCTCGTGGGAGGTGGCGATCCAGGCGCGGCAGGCCGCGCAGCTGGCGGCGAGGTGCGCCGCCACGACCGCCGCCCGCTCCGGGGCGAGTGTGCCGTCGTCATACGCCTGCAATTCGTCCAGCGTGAAGTCGTGCGCCGTGACCAGTGTGGCCTCCTGCATTGGTGTCCCCCTTTTCTTTCTCAGCTACTTATCAGCATAGCGCCTCCGGAACTCCTCGCGGGCGCGCGTCAGGCGCTTCCTGGTGGCGTTCTCGCTGATGCCGAGGTGGACGGCGATCTCGGGGATCGTGTACCCCAGGTCGTCGCGTAAGACTAACACTGCATACAGCTCGGGGCTCAATTCGGCGGCGGTCTCGCGGATCAGCACGCGTACGAGGGGGTCCGCGACACGCGGCAGATGGGGGCGCAGCCGGTCGAGCGCCACTTGCCGCCGCCCCCGCTGACGGATGTCCTTGAGAAGGCGGGTGGTGGCGATGCGGCGCAGCCACGGATAGAACCCATTGGGATCGCGCAGGTCGGCGATCTCGTCGTACGCCATGTCGATGGCGTCCTGGGCGAGGTCAGCGGCGCGGGCGGGGTTCCCCCTATCGCGCAAGGTCGCTTCGAGCCGGGCACGGTAGCGCGCCACCAGGCGCAGGAAGGCGGCGCCGTCGCCGGTCTGGGCGGCGGCGGCGAGTGTGCGGTCCGGGGCCTCGTCCTCGCCGTGCGTGGTCATCATCGACCGGTCGTCCTCGCGTGCAGGCCATGGTGGGGATGCCTACTCCCACTATAGGCCGTATGGACATACTGCGCAAAAAACACCGGAAGTATCGCAAAAATACATGTCTCAAAACCGCGTCCTGCGGGACCAATACAGTAAGGGGAATGCAGCGGAGCCCTCGACAGGGAAGATGTCGCCCCGACCGCTGCCAGAAAGACGGGTCCCATGCAGTCCGCCCTTACGCTCGCCCTCGTCCGCTCCGCGCACCCCCAGTGGAACGCGCTGCGCGGCGCGCTCACCGCCCCACCCGCCTTGGCTATCATCGGCGACATCGGGCCAACGCAACCGCTCGACGCCCTGGCGGGCCGCCACCCCACGGTCATGCTCGTGACCGCCGACCTGACCAACCGGCCACCCGTCCCGCTCGTGCGCGATCTGCGCGCCTTAAGCCCCGACAGCAAGATCATCCTACTGGGTGCCACCGCGACGTTGGACGGTGCCGCGTTGATCACGCTCCACGACCTCGGGATTCGCGGCTACCTTGTGTGGGAGGAACTGCGCTCCGAGACCGTGCGGCGGGCGCTGCTCCTGGTCGTCGAGGACGAGGCGTTGGTGGGCAGTCCCATCGTGCTGGCGACGCTGCGCGCGATGCTCGAACGCCGGCAGGGCGCACGGATCGACGGATTATTGCTCACGCCCGCGCAACGGGCGACATGGACGCGCCCGCCGGCGGCATCGCCTCCACGGCTGACCCCACGCCAAGGGGAGGTCGCCGCATTGCTGGCCGACGGGTACACCAACGCCGAGATTGGCCAGCACCTCTCTATCAGCGCGGAGACGGCGCGCAAGCATGTGCAAACCATCTTGCGCACGTTTGGGGTTCCCTCGCGGCGCGCGTTCGGCCGTGTGTACCGCGGGGCTGATACACGGGGACGCGCTGCGCCAGATACGCCGGAGATGGACGACCGCGGGGGGACCTAACCCCCTGTGGCGGGGGGCTGAACCCCCCGTGGCGGGGGGAGGGGGCGCCAAAAATCACCCGCTACGGGGCATAGACTTTATGGACCTGGCGTCCGACGATAGAGCTATAGAGCGACGCCAGCCCACGCGCACCGGGCTAGAGCGGGGTGGCGGGGTGAACAGCGATCACCTCCACCGGCGGCCCGGTGCGGGCGAGAAGGAGCGAGAAGGGAGATGCAGCGGCCCCTCGACGTAGAGGACAGCGCCCTTGCCGCTGCGAGAAGAAACGATGTACATACAGCCTACGACAATCTTGCTGATCAACTCGCCGCACGCGAACTGGGTCGGGTTACAGACGATGCTGTGCAAGTTCCGACATGTACAGGTCATCGGGAAGGCGCAGGAGCGCGGCGAGGTCGTGCGGATCGCCACAGTCGAGCAGCCCGATATCATCTTTGTCGGCTCGGACGTGCCGGGTCTGCCCGTCGTGCCGCTCGTCCAGGAGTTGCGCGAGTTGAGCCCGACGAGCCGGATTGTCGTGGTGGGCAAGCTGCTGGACTGTGCGGACCACGCCTATCTCATGCAGCTCGGCATCGCCGCCTTCGTCGTGTGGAAGGACGTGACCGAGGTCAAGCTGCGGATCGTCATCGAGGGCGTACTCAACGACCTGCGCATGGTGAGCATCGCGGCCGCTGACCGGCGGGCCATGGTGGATCGTCGGCGCGGGCCGCGCATGAGCGATATCGTGGTCGAGCCCATGGAGCGCACCGTCCTTAAGGGGCTGGGCGTGGGGCTGACGCAGCGCGAGATTGCCCACGACCTACGCGTGAGCGAAACAACGGTCGAGCGGATGATCGCGACGCTGCGCGGCAAGTTCGGCGTAGCCACGACTAACGCGCTGTGCGGGCAAGCGGGACGCCTGGAATTCCTCGATTAGAGCGGCTGGCGGTGACGGGGTACAGCTGCATTAAACCGTGATCGACGCTCAAAACTGTGCTCAAATCAGGCGTCACCACGGTTCCCTGTGGTTGTACCGGTGACGGATTCCCGTCAGGAAATCCGTCACAAGAATGAAGGCTTTCCCTCAGGAAGATGGGGGAAAGCCTTCACTTTTTGGGGGAATTTGCTCAGGAAACCCTGACGGGAATACCACAGACAGCGGGATACCCTCGGGCTTACAGTAGGGATATGCCCAATCGGTGACTCGCGGCCACAGCCAGCAGTTGGGCTGTTGGCAGGAAGATCGAAGACAGTTACCGTGTGGCGCGCATCAAAGACGAGGTGGTGCGCCTCGTTTGTTTAATGAGCCACAAGACTGTCCTGTCTTCCTTGCCGCATTAAGAGGATGTGCCAGCCCGAGACCGGCGGCCGCCGGTTGCAGGCCAGGCACACAAGCGAGTGTGCTGTCGAGCTATGTCTAGTCGGCGGCTAACAATAAAAGGGAAGGGAACTGCCATGAATAAAACACTGCGCCAGCTTGGTCTCCGTGGCGTCGCCGTAGTCGCACTCCTCGCCATTTCCGCGACACCGGGATTGACAAGCCTCCCCCGCGCCCACGCCAGTTGCGGGGGGTGGCAGTACATTTCAATGGGACAGACGAACGGGATTGACATCTATCTCATCCGCGACGCGTGCAACAACACGTTCGCCTACTCCGATAATGCGCCCGCCAATTCGTACGTGTGCATCCTTGTCCCTGGTGGTACTACGCTTTGCAGCGGGCGCGGGAGTGGAGCCATACAGTCGCCCTCCCTCACTATTCAGTGCGGAAATTCGTACAACGCCACAATCCAGACTGTTAACTATGGCTACGGTCAGGCCCCAGGCGGCAGCAGCCATCAGTACTGCTGAGTAGATTCGGAGGCGCCGGGAGAGGGCGAGGACCGCGCGGTCCTCGCCCTCTCCGGCGCATTGCGGCATGGGATCGCCACCTCTTGAGGACATGCTGGCCACCTCATCGGCGGACATTCCAAGCGTCGCCACATCCTGCGCAAATCGACATTTACATCGGCGCTACAGGCCTGCCGTATCGACGACCGAAACGCTAGTCCTACCGGGTTGCCTCACGGGCGGCGCCGCCGGCACACCAGGCAGTCGCCCCCGCAACCACGCCGGTACCCACCACCAGGGACTGGGCCGGGGCGCGGGGGGAAAGCCATCCAGCAGCACGAGGGCACGGTTCGCGCGTTCGTCGAGGTAGAGGCGTGCGTCGATGCTCGCGGCCAAGGGGACGACATGCCGAAGATGTCCGGTCGCCCCGTCGAGTACGCACAGGGAGGTCGCGCCGGCGACCATCCCTTGTGCGGAGTTGCGCCGTTGGCCAACGACGACGAACACCCGACCGGTCGCGTTGTCGGCGGCGATGGCCTCGGGGTCGCCAGGGACAGGCATGTTACTCCGGAGGCGACCACTGGACCCATCGAAGACGCCGACGCTCTGACCGTTGAAACCGGCGACGTAGACATTGCCGGAACGCTCATCGATGGCTACGGGGTAATGGTCGATGGTCTGAGATGAGCTCGTCGTCCGGACGAGGGTGCCGCTCCGCGCGTCTAGGACGCTCACAGCTCCCAAGCTCGCCACGACCACGTGCCCCGTCCGCTCGTCGACGAGCGGCCCCCCTGCTTCTAGGCCAGTCTGAACCGTCCGCACCACGCGGCCACGTCGCACGTCGATTGTCGTGACCGCGCCTGTGTCGGGCAGGCTGATATAGGCGCGGTGGGCGCGGCTATCCACCGCAATGCTCGGCACGGCGGCGATGGCTCCCCCAAGAGGCGATGGGCCTACGGGTACCGTCGCGAGGACGCGCCCGCCGGTGGCGTCGAGGACGCTGACGACGGGATGCCAGAGATGACCGACGATGATGCGCCCATCGGGTACGTCGTTAGCGAGGGGAGTGGCGTCGCCACTGGCTGCGCTACTGGCCGCGCGCATACCCCGCGATCGCAAGGGGGTGCTCCTGAGGAGGCGCAAGGTCTGTGTGTCGTAGGTGTCCAAACGCCCCTCGGGTGGGGCATCGACGAGCATGAACAACCGGTGGGCGGCCGCGTCGACGGTAAGGTACGGCCCCTGCACACTGGGCGGGAGCGCGGCGACCGCGCGCGACTGCCCTCCTCGTTCGGGAGCCGCGTACAGGCGCCTTGGACCCTGTAGGGGTATAGCACCAGTCAGGAATACCTGCCCGTCCACGATCCCCGGCGCGCTGCGTGCGGAGGGAGGGGAAAGCACCCCGCTGGGTAAAGGCACTGTCATCACCCGTGTCAGCGCCGCCGTCCGCACGTTGAGGACGAATACGCGCCCATCAGTCGGGCTCAATGCGAAGGCATGCCCATCCGCTGGAGCAAGGATAAGGGTTGAGATCCACGAGCCGGGATCAAATGTTCCAATGATGGGTCCGCTAGGGGGCCTACTCCACCAGACCAGCGCGCCAGCCCCAAGCGCTAGGAGGATGCCAAGCAAGCTAGCGATGCGTGTGCGTGTCATGTACCCATCATGCCGGTTTCGCGCACTAGCGTCCACTTGCGCCACGACATATCCATGGAAAAGGGCACTCCCCCGCGCCGTCCGAAAACAGGCAAGGCGATCTGCACGAACCATCCGTTCACCAGGGCGCGGCCCGCTTCCGACGCCAGCGGCTCGCTCACTACAACCCGCAAGAACGGCGGCGGCGTGACAACGAAGCCACCCGCGATCGCGCGCTTCCCGCGCGGGCACGCCGCCAGGATGCCCTACCCACCGCTGCCTGTGCTTGCACCCCTCTCACGGCGTGGCCGCGCGCTTGGTGGCCTGGGTGCGCTTGGTCGTGGCGCTGATGGCGTAGACGGCGATGCCCTCCACGCGTGGATCGAGGGCGGCGTCGCCCTCGATGATGGCCGCGTCCTCGGCGTCAGCGGCGAGGGCCTCGTCCACTTTCGTCCACTACTAGCGAGCGACGAAGACGGTGTAGCGCGTGCCGGCGGCTGGCTCCGGCAGCCCCTTGGGTAGGTCCGGCACCTTCTCGCTGACGAGTGCGACGGCGTCGGCTTGGCCCTGCTCGACGGCCGCGCCGGGTCGTCCGATAACGGTGATCTTCACGGTGGCTGCCCTCCCTGCGTTGTCCTGCTGGAGCTGCGGTGCGATCTCGCGGTAGGTGTCGCCCGTCCAGGCCGCCGCAGGGGCGACTGCTGGCGTGGGTGTGGCCGGTGTGCCGCTCCCTCCGACCCTCGTGGGGTGCCCGCTTTGTCGCGGAAAGATGTCGTCTTTGTCCGCCCGGCTGATCTTGTCGCTGGCGCGCACGAGGTGGAAGAAGACGCCGCCAGGGGTACGGCGGCGGCCGTCGGGGAGGGTGAGTTCATCGGCGGCCTCGACGGTGAAGGCCTGGCCGAGGACGGCGCGCGCCCGATCAGGACCGAGGCGGTCCACCGCGCGGGTGATGGTGCGGATGGGCGAGGGCATCGTTTCGCCGAGCACGGCGGCGATGCCGCGCGCCAAGGCCCATACGTCGGGGGGCACGGAGACATACGCGGGGGAAGGCCGCGCCCGCGCCGCCGCGTCCTCATGTAACGAGGCATCAGATGGTATCACGTCAGCGTCAGCCTCCCCGACTACGCCGGTCGCCGTTGGTCTGTCCCGATCCATGCCCGCCGTCGCCATTATTATGTCGTGTTCCACAGCGTGCTCCCGTCACGGGTCGATACGTGTAAGCCGTCACGTTCGTTGCGCCTAACGTCACGTTCGCTGCGCCAACAACGTCACGTTCGCTGCGCCATCCTCCTCCCCGCCCCTCGTCCGGCCTCCCCGTCCCTCTTTCTAAGTGTGCATACAGCCTTGCACCACCCCCATGACGCCGGTGATGACAGACACACCTGCTGCGGATCGGCGCACCGAACGTGACGTTTCGAGAGTGCGTACTTGACGTTGGTAGGCTGCGTTACCAAACCTCGGCACGATGCCACAGGCGCTATCTCCCCGTCGATACACGCCTGTCCGCCCCGCCGTGTGCGGCTGTGTAGGTCTCCTCGATCGTCCACCAACGTCAAGTACGCACTCTCGACGTTTCTGCACGATTGGCGCACCGAACGTGACGTTTCCCGCCCTGTCACACCTGCAATCGGCGTAGCGAACGTGACGCCTTACAGCCGCCGCCGATTACCCCACTGGAGCGGCGGCTTTTCCCCCCTGGGCACCGCTTGCCGCAGGCGCGCCGCCACCTCCTGATGCAATTCGTCGTCCGCATTACCTGTCCCACCTGTCAGGCGTGCATCCCCGTCCCGACGCGGGCGGCGGCACGCGCGCAACCCCGCGCCCGCGCCCCGACAACCTGACGACGATCACGCCAAAGTAGTGCTAAGTGGTCCATCCGGTAAATCGGCAACACTTCCGTCAAGCCCACGCCACGGCACACCACGCGTCAATCTCTCGGTGGGACGCCACAGACGGGAGTTCCACGCGTCAGCGAGAAGCGCGCTGGACTTACCGGATGCACCACTAATGGACCTGCTCACGGAACACTTGACGTCTCTGGGAAGGACACCTTCCCCATACGATGCTGTTCATTATCAAGAAATGCAGATGGTTGAAATGGATGGCGTGCGAATAGCACACGTATCGCCTACTTCTCTAACGGTGTAACTGCGTTTATTCACATCCGGATGCTGAAAGATGACTTCCCAGAGACGTCAAGTGTTCCGTGAGCAGGTCCACACCACTAAGCACATGACCATATATTTGGCACGTTTTCCGCGCCTGGATCACGCGTGGATAGACCATGCCAGACTTGTGGTCACCTGCTTAGCGCCGACACGTTCACCCGTAGCGGTGTGCCGACTGGAAGCCGGCGCTCCCAGCGGATACGACGCACGACTCATTGACCGGCGCGAAAAGGTGGTGCACACTCCCTGTCCGCCCTCGTCGTGCGCCTGGCCGTCGACGACTTCGGGACCGGCCACGCCTCGCTGGCCTACCTCAAGCGCCTGCCGGTCGACGAACTCGAGATCGACCAAACCTTCGTGCGGCAACTGGCCACGGACGAGGCCGACGCCGCCATCGTGCGCGCGACGGTCGGCCTGGGCCACAGCCTCGGCCTGGAGATCGTGGCCGAGGGCGTGGAGGACGGCGAGAGTTGGGCCCGGCTGGCCGCGTGGGGCTGCGACGTGGCGCAGGGCTACCACCTCTCGCGCCCGCTGCCCGCCGACGAAGTGGCGGGCTGGGCCGCCACCTCGCCCTGGGGCGAGCGCCTGAGGGCGACCCCCACGCCCCACTCCGCCTGTCCGCACGCGCAATCCAGCGGAAAATAGCATCACGATCCAACGGAAACGTGGTCGAAGGTTGCGGTGCTGAGAAAGCCGGTCATGTTCGATGCGGCGGCCAGGCCCGCCTCGACCCCGTGGCCCATGGCCATGAGGTTGACGCCCGACCCGTTGAGCGGCGCCCACGTTGTTCCATCATCGGAGGTGTAAGCGGTGAAGGTCGTGCCCGAGCGCGCCACGCCGAGGTAGACCGGCGCATTGCGCGGGCGTAGATCCACTAGGCGCTGGGTAGTGTGCCCCTGACCGTCGCGGTAGTCGACGAACACGATGCCGCCCTGAAAGGTGGGGACGAAATAGGCGAAGTAGTAGGGTGCGCCAGGGTCGGACGAGGCGCGCAGCATCACACCCGCCTGCGCCGACTCGTATTCGCCGTTTGTCGTTAGGCCGGTCACGCGGGCGCGCGCGGTCCCGTCGCCCCGCAAAGGCTGCCACACGTAGTGGAAGGTGTCGGCATTATTTGCGATGCCGCCCGCCCCCTGCACCGTCCACGTTATGCTATCCGCCGCCGTCGTCAGCGCCTGCGTCCCCGGCCACCCCGCCCCGATGTCCTGGCATGTCCAACCGTGAGGACACGTGTCGGGCACCGGCGCGAACGCATTGTTGCCCACAGAGACGTGGTCGAAGGTTGCGGTGGTGAGCCAGCCAATCTGGAACGAGGCAGCGGCCAAGCCCGCTTCGACCGTGTGGCCCATAACCGCGAGGGTCACACGCGATCCGTTGAGCGGCGCCCACGTAGCCCCGTCGTCGGAGGTATAGGCGGTGAAGCTGTTACCCGCGCGCTTGACTCCGAGGTAGACCGGCACGCCCCGCGGGCGCAGAGTTGCCAGGCGCTGGACGGTGTGCCCCTGACCGTCGCGGTAGTCGACGAACACGATGCCGCCCTGAAAGGTGGGGACGAAATAGGCGAAGTAGTAGGGCGCGTCAGGATCGGACGAGGCGCGCAGCATTACGCCCGCGTCCGCCGCCTCGTACTCGCCGATGGTGGTTGCACCAGTCACGCGGGCGCGCGCGGTCCCATCGCCCGTCAAGGGCTGCCACACGTAGTGGAAGATGTCGGTATTGTTTCCGATGCCGCCCGCCCCCTGCACCGTCCACGTTATGCCGTCTGTTGTCGTTGTCAGCACTTGCGTCCCAGTCACGTGGGGGCTCCCGATGTCCTCGCACGTCCACGAACTGGGGCAACCATTCGGTGTATTGGTGGGCATACTTGTTGGCGTGCTGCGTCTAAGGTTGAATCGAGCGTAAGCAGCCCTTTTCGCGCTTGTCTCCGTCCCACCAGTTGTAAAGGTTTGAACACCCGAGACTTTGGCTTGGATAAAGAAATGCGCTCCAGTCAAAGCATTCGCTTGGGCAGAGATGACAGTTTTTGCCACGAACGATCCTTGATTGTCGCTCCGGACCGATCCCTTGGCATACAACGACACGCTTGCCTCGCACGCCGGCTGGATGCCCGCACACAGCGATAATGCTATCGCCTGCCTCGGATCGAATCCTTTGCCGCTGATGGTAACAGCATCTCCGGGCGCTCCTCTATCCGGCACAGAGGACGCGGTGGCGGCAGAGGGTAGCATCCCACGCCAGGTCGCACCTTGTTGCGTGGCGACATCGGTGATGAGAATCTCGACGCGGTCGCCTGGGGACACCACGAGACCATCATGACCATAGCCTCGGCCAAAACCGTCGATGACGATACGCCTGTCGTTCCATGACGTATAACGCAACGTGACGGGATCACTGTAGTCGCCGTAGCCGCCGGCTTCCCAATAGCGGGTTAGGTCGCGGGATGAGCGGGTTAGGTCGCGGAATGCGAACGTCCCGCAACAGAGGTTGCCCGTGTAGGGCAGTTTCCGCGGCGCCGGGCCAAACTCTTTGCCGGTGACAACAATGTGGAGATTGCGTCCCGCCCCCCCGAAGTGGACGGCGTCAATGCGCGGAGAGAGATAGATCCTCTGGCCGCCGTCGGTCGCAGCCCAATCTTCCTCGAGATGTGCGAGGTTAGGTGATCCTAGACCGGTCACCTTGTCCCATCCCTTCATAGCCGGATAGCCGTTCGTGGTCTCCAGGTCGCCATAATCGGTCTGATCGTGGAAATCGCGCTCATAGGTTACGCTCTTTGACGCGAGTTGATAGAGACCTGGGGCAGCGAAGCCGGTGGGTGAGCGATGTGCCCGGATGAGATACGCGTCAAGGTCCGCTAGCAAGCCGGCCCATATGGGGGTGGCAAGGCTGGTGCCTCCCATGTTCATTGCTCCGCCGTTAAAAACGTACGCGCCGGGGACAAGATCACTGAACGCTGCGACATCAGGCACGCCGCGTGACGCGCAGGGGGGCGGGCCGAGAGGGCTACCGGCGGTAGCTACCTGCCACGCGGGGTAAGTATATGTCCAGGAACACCCCCCACCCGAACTGCCTAGAGCGACGGCATTGAATTTGGGCCCCCAGGCATGTTCGCGCAAGCTATTGGTCTCCATGTTCGTCCCCCCTACGCTGAGCACATTGGGGTTCTCCGCAGGGTATGGTGGCTGGGCAATATACTCATCGTCGACAGATGGCCCGTAGCCAACCGTGTCTCCAGACCCATTCGACCCTGGTGATGATATCCGCACATGTATACATGACGTACGTTTGTAGCCACGACATCCAGACAGAGCGCCGTGATCGCCGCTGCCGAAGAGGAACGTCGCTCCACGGCGGCGCGCATAGAGGAGATCTTGATCAACCGCGGCGATGTACGATCGATCGCCGTTTAGAGCTGCCTCGTCCTGACCCCAACTATTGGACACAATTGGCACAAATCGGTCGCGGGCGGCCGCACGAATCGCACGCTCCAAGCCAATGTCATCACTCGAGATATTCCCTGTCTTGGGATCGAGAAACGAACGCGCCAGCCATACGACAATGTGACTATGAGGAGCCATGACATGCACGTATTCGACATCCATGGCCAACTCGTCTTCCGCCCCGGGGTGGGGACATCCGGGGTCAACTGTACGCCACTCGATTGTATCGGGCCCCGACATCCCCGTGCGCAAGACGGGAGTATTCGTGCGAGCAGCGAACATCTTTAACGAACGGTCAGAGATCCGACCGCCCCAGAAGATGATCCCGACTGTTTGCCCCCTCGCGTCTCCGTGCAGTCCGGTAGCTCCGTATGCGTGCCGGAAATCGTTGGGCTGGAAGCAAGGGCCTAGACACCCTGCTGGATCGGCCGGCATCTCTCGCGTTTGGGAAGAACTGGATACTGTGGGTAGGTCAGAGAGTCCCAGGACTCCTATTATCCCAACGCCGCGTGGCAAAATTGGTGGACGCGCGTTAGAGAAAAATGTTTGTGCCCGTTTACGCGGTCCGATACGATAGTCGGCGATCTGCACTTTGAATGCCGCGGCGAGGCGATCGGTGCGCCCTGTCACATCCAGTCGGCCCAAAACCGCATCCTGTGCGCCGATCGTCAAGCCTTCCGCGCGTGTCCAGGAGCGTGCGCGTGCCATCGACACCGGGGGAACGTTCAATCCTCCGGAAGCCGTGGCCAGCAGCAAGGTAACAGTCAAACGGGCGGACCCACGGTGAGGTCCGATGTCATGCGCGATTCCGTCAGCGACAGGAGTTGGCACATCTCGCGCACCGAGAACGTGAACGGTACATGGTGGCCCCGCCATGACGATGTGGCGCGAAGTGCCCTTGCTCCTCGTAGCTGAGACCATGACAGCGCCGACAGGTGTTGCCCTGGTTGCGTGAGTGAAGGCAACATTGACACGCCAGGGGGCACGCGATGTCGCAAATGGTCCAATCCGTACAATACCACTAGTCGGGGTAAGAATAGTGGGAATGCCACGCCTCTTTGCGGAGCGAACGTTTACGCGTCGCACTGCCCGCCCACTCCAGCATCCACTGAGATAAACGTACTGTGTACCGCGTGGGAGGACGTCTATTACCCAGGTGAAGCGAGTCGATGATCGACCGACGTAAGGCGAGGCGAGGCGAGCGCGCAAAGGGACGACAGGAGTGCGAGCAGAATGGTGCAGCCCGTGAGAAATACTTTTGTAGGCCGATCTGCGCGCCACGGACAGCGGCGTAGTGTGGGCGCGCATCGCGGCAACAGATGTGTACTGGACGACGCTGGCTGAATGAGGCAAAAGCACTCGATTACCGGCTGACGATGTATACACCATCCCGTCCCACGAAGCGGCTTTCAGGCCCGATGCGGCGGTCAAAGCCTCATGCCCCGCAGCTACCATGACCATTGGTTGCGCAAGGACGCGTGGTGCGGGCCGCTCATATGTATCCGGCGCCGTTGTATGTGGTGTCAGGAACGAGCCTGTTGCCAGGAGTAAGGTGACAGCCCAGATACTCAGCCGCCCTAAGCCATACGTCCTCTTGTCGGCGTTGCCGGCAGTTCCCTGCGTATCGTCGCCCTTCGCCATGGACCCCCCTCACCTACTTGCTCCGTCGCCCCACCACTAGGTATGGGCTGAGGGTAGTAATCCACAGTCCGCACCCAATCACGAAAAAGCATCGCGTTTAGTTATCGAACGATCAAGGCGCCCTCATGATGTACACGACAGGTACGCTCTCGTCGCCGGTCAGCCCGTTATGCACGGTGGTATTGCCTGACCAGATAACCGTTGTGGGATGCCCCACATCAGCGGCGACTAGGGAAACGTTATGTCCTCCGTTTGGTTGGTCCGATATCATGGACACGTTACCTCCATCCTCCGGGTATACAGCCAGAACCTCCCTAGGCTGCGATGTACCGGCAGCCCCATAATATAGGACACTGACGAGGATTGTGCCATCGCCCGCCGCGATCGGGCTGCCCGTACCCGGATCAGCTAAATGATAAGGATCGCCATATTTCTGATCCCAGGGTATTTGGAACACGCTATGGCCCGGTTGCAGCCGTTCGATGCTGCATCCGATTGGCGCGCATCCGATGAATCCAACGCCGCGCTTTGTGTCGAGCGCCAACGTCTGCTTTTCATTCCTAATCTTGGCCTGGTTTGCGACATAACTGTTCTCCCGACCGATTTGCGCGCGCATCGCGCCCGTCGTCGTGTCGTAAATCGCAACGTCGTTCCCCGGCGCGACCGCCCACAGGGTTCCGTGCTGAGGGTCAACGGCCATCGTGACCGGCTTGTAGGGGAGATCGTGCGTGAAGGACGGGTGGTGGGGGCGGGTATCGAAAAACTGCAGCGTTGCGCCAGCGGCGTACTGGCTAGCCTCCAGCGCGACAAGACGATGGTGCGGACCGTCCATCCAGAATTGGCTCACACTGAAGAAGATGTCGGTATTCGATAGTGCCTGCCATCCGAGATCGGCGCCCGATGGGCTTACTCTCAGAAATCCAGTAGTGCCACTTCGCACTTCGAAGAAGACATTGCCCGTTGTGGGATCGATAACCGCCGGCGCTTTGAGAAATACCAACTTATTACTTAGCTCATACGATGGAAAATTAATGTCCCAAAGGACGCGGCCGTTCGAGAGATCAACGCTCAAGATCGTGATGTTGCTACCCGCATTACCCGGTAGCAGCAGGTACCCCCGCTCGCGGACGGAATCCACACCGAGGGAGATCACCTGTGCCCGGACACTTCCTGTCCGCACCAGACGCCCCCGTGCCGTGTCAACCACCGCGTACCCCTCACCATTCTGCATCGAACCGGCGATGAGTAGACGGGAATGAGCAGCATCGAAGGCTTCTCCCGCGTTCGGGAGTAGATGGGAATCAGCACCATCGGGTGAGAAGGCTTCTCCCACGTTCGGCTGTATACCTGTCACAACGGTCTTGATGGCCGCTAAAGATACTCGTGCTCCAGTTTGGGACCTACTCCCCAGGTTCAAGGGTGTTGGCCGTATGGTTGTCTGAACGAGTGCGCGACCGTTCCAAACGTACGTGAGGCGCATTATAACCGGGCCAGATCCGTTTATTAGCTGGGTAGCATCGTGACCGCCAACTATAAGGACCCCGCCGGTCGTCTGATACTCGTCGACGCCGAACATTGCCCTCGGCCGCGGCGACCATGTGGGAGGGATATCCGCGATCTGTAAGACATGCCCGTTTTGAATGGCAAAGACGAATATGTGCTCATGTGAAATGTGCTCATCCGTTCCAGGTTGAAAGCAGTTGTACTTGATTAACGCGACCGAGCCGAGGCCGGCAAGACGCCCATAGACAGGTGAGCCTTCGATCTGAAATGTCGTGGAGCCAACTGTAGCGCCTCCATTATGCGCCCGGAAACGACGGGGGTGTGACGCGTAGCACGTGCTTGTATAGGCCATCTCGTCCCACGAAACGGCATTCAGGCTCGATGCGGCGATCGAGGCTTCGTGCGCCGCAGCTACCATGACCATCGGTTGCGTAAGGACATGTGCTGCGGGCCGCTCACGTGCGCCCGTCTCTGTCGCATGCGGCGACAGGATCGATCCTGTCGCCAGGAGTAGGATGACAGCACAGATGCTCAGCCTTCCCACGCCATACGTCCCCTTGTCGCCGTTGCCACCAGTCCTCCGCACGTTGCCGTCTTGCGTCATGTCGCATCTCCACCTATTTGTTCCGTTGCCATAACGGCTGATCCCAATAATAGGGACACCGGTCGAGTCTGTCAAAAGTCGCCGGATGTGGGCCGTGGGTAGTGATCCGCAATCCGCACCCGCTGACAAGATAATGATACGAGTAGGGCGTTACGCGAGCGTTACACGCTCACCCACCACATGATTGACAGCCCGGCAGTCAGTTGCTTACAGTGATGCCAACCAGTTGGCGATGGACGGGCCTGGAGGAGATCGGCATGACCGGCGAGGGGAAACGGGGTGACCGGGGGCAATCTGACGAGGGACAGCTCCCTACCTTATGGGTTGCTGCGCTCGGCCGCTTCTCGGTGCGTATCGGCGGCGTGCAGGTTCCCGGCCGCAAATGGGAGCGGCGGCATAGCGGGGACATGTTCAAGGTCCTATTGGTCGCTCCGGGCATGCGTCTGGACCGCGACGAGCTCGTCGAGCACTTCTGGCCAGCGGCCAAAGACGGCCGCGCGAGTCTACGCGGCAGCCTGAAGGAGTTGCGCGACATCCTGCGGCCTGGGGAGAGCACGATCTCTGGGTCACCGACGCTACGGGTCGAGGACGCCGAGGATGGAGTGACCCTTGTCGCCCGCCTGGAGGACAGGCCCGACACACCCGTCGTACCTCTCGAGGATTGGTATGACGTGGCCGCGTTCGAGCGGGCGGCGTGCCTGGGGGGAGGCGAGGAGGCCGTCCGCGCGGCGCTCGCGCTCTATGGCGGCCCTTTCCTGCCCCACGACCTTGCCATCGACGACCGGGGAGAGAGGCAGCCCGTGCAGGCCACGCGGGAGAAACTGCGACGGATGGTGGTCGACGTGCGGCTGCGCGCGGCCGACGCGGCCGCTGGGCGGGGCGACAGCGCGGGCATGGTGACGGAGTTGCGTCTGGTGCTGGAGGAGAATCCAGCCCACGAGGCGGCAGCCGCGCGTTTACTGGGGGCGCTCGCCGGTCAGGGCGATGTCGCCGCAGCCATGCGCGTCTATGAGGTGACGAAACGAGCGCTCGGTGAACTCGGCCTGTCGCCATCCGGCGAACTAGCAGCCGTCCAGGCGCGCCTGATCACGGAGAGAAGGCGGCCAACCGCGCCGTCCGTGCACCTTGGCCGTAGCGCTCACGGCCCGACGAACCTGCCGCCCGCCCCGGGTCGCCTGGTGGGTCGTCAGCGGGAAATCAACGACGTGCTCGCTGGCCTTACCTCAGCACGGCTGCTCACGCTCACAGGGGTCGGCGGCTGTGGCAAGACGCGTCTGGCCCTGACTGTAGCCGCGGAGGCGCGGAGCCGATTCCCTGGTGGGGTATGGCTGGTAGAGTTGGCCCCCATCGCCGACCCGGAGGTGATTGCCGGCGTGATCGCCTCGACAGTGGACGCGCGCACCACAGGCGACGAGTCGCCGCGCGACGCGCTCGCCAAGGCCCTCCTGGGACGCCGCTCTCTGGTGGTCCTCGACAATTGCGAGCACCTCGTAGCCGCCTGCACAGCCCTGGTCGGCGACCTACTACATGTGTGTCCGAGCCTCACCGTTCTGGCGACCAGCCGTGAGCGCCTGGGCGTGGCCGGGGAGGTGGTGTACCCCCTCGCGCCGCTGACCGTCCCGTCGGCGGACACGGTTGGGCCGAGTGATCTCGAGCGGTATGAGGCGCCGCGCCTGCTCGTGGACCGTGCGGCTGCCCTGGGAGTGCGGATCGACATCAATGAGCGGACGGCGTCGATCGTCGCGGCTATTGTCCGACGCCTGGACGGCCTGCCGCTGGCCATTGAACTCGCCGCGGCAAGGCTCCCCGCGCTCTCCGCGCCCGAGGTGCTCTCCCGCCTCGACGACCGCTTCGGCCTGCTCACGTCGGGATCCCAGTCGGCGTCCCACCACCAGCGGACGCTGTTCGAGACATTGACGTGGAGCTATGACCTGCTGGATAAGGACGAACAATGCTGGTTCCGCCGCCTCTCCGTCTTCGCGGGCGGGTGGACGCGCGAGGAGGCGGAGTGGGTCTGCGGCGATGGCCACGATGGGGAAGATGTGGAGTCCAGGCTGGCGTTGGTGTCGGTATCGGCGTCGACGTCCGCGGACCCGCTGACGGCGCTCGTGGAGAAGAGCTTCGTCCAGGCGTGGGATGCCATGGAGGAGCGGCGGCGCTTCGCGATGCTTGAAACGGTGCGGGCGTATGCGGCAGATCGGCTGGTCGAGAGCGGCGAGGCCGAGGAGACACGGCGGCGACACGCGGCCTGCATGATCGCGTTGACCGAGCGCGAGGCGGCTGGGCTTACCGGCCCGCGGCAAGAGCAGTGTCTGGAACGCATCGGTGGGATGCACGACAACGTGCGGGCCGCGCTCGTGTGGGCGCGCGATCGTGGTGAGCCGGAGATCGGCATGCGCCTCGCCTCAGCCGTCTGGCGCTTCTGGCTCGTCCGCGGCCCCCTCGGCGAGGGACGGGCCTGGCTCGACGCCTTGCTCGCGCTCGACGGGCCGGTCGATCCCGCAGTGCGGGCCGGCGCGTGCGAGACCGCGGGCAAATTGGCGGGGGCACAGGGCGACCAAACGTCGGCGGAGGCGCTGCTCGCGTGTGCCCTGACATTGTGGGAGACGCTCGGCGACGAGGGAGGGATCGCCCGGACGCGGGCGGGGCTCGCCAATGCGGCACTGGCTCGCGGTGACCTCGACGACGCGCGCGCCGGTTTTGAGGCGGCCATCGCGCTGGCGGCGCCGGGGAATGCGCGCGACAGCGCGACCTGGCACAACAATCTCGGCGTGACGTACGTGCGGCGCGGCGACCTCGATGGGGCCGAGCGCACCTGGCGCGCCTGTCTGCCCTTATTCGAGGATCTCGACGACAAACGGTCGGTCGCCATCATCCTCGACAATCTGGGCGGTATCGCGACCGTGCGCGGCGATCTCGAGGCCGCCTTCACCTTGCACGGCCGCGCGCTCGCGATCAAGCGTGGTCTCAAGGACACGAGAGGTATCGGCGCGACGCTGCATAACATGGGGTCCATCGCCTTCAAGGATGGCGACTACCGGCGGGCGTGGGACCTGTTTGCCCAGGGCTTCGCCGTTTTGGATGAGGCGGAAGATAAGGGTATGGCGGCGATGGCGTCGGCGAGCCTGGCGGACGCGGCCCGCGCGATGAGCGACACGGTCGCGGCACGCGAGGGGTACGCCCGCTCCCTGACGCTGGCGGAGGAGAGCGGCGACCGCGGGCTCGTCGCGCACTGCCTCGACGGTGTCGCCGCCCTGTTCGCGGCGCGCGGCTGGCGCGGCGATGTCGTGTCGGCGGCGCGCCTGTTTGGCGTCGCCCATGAACTACGCGAGGCGACCGGCACGGCGTCCGTGGCGCTGGACATGGAGGAGATGTATAGGCGCGATGTCGAGACGGTCAGAGATGCGCTTGGCGCCGACGCATTCGCAACCGCGTGGGCGGACGGCCGCGCGATGGAGGTGACGATCGCGATCACTCTTGCCCTGGATGGGTGCAGCGTCCCCTGACATCGGAAACGTCGCAGACCGGGCAGGTGTCCACCTTGTGGGCTCGATGCGTCGCCGGGGACAGTTACGGGGCCGGTGGGACAGATCTGCGGGTTCACCGGGGCGGACGATGGCGTGATGCGGACACGAATGGCGCGATGGGCGGAGGGAGATGAACGATGAACTGTCGGCGGTGCGGGAGTCAACTCGGGACATGGCAATTGATCTGTAGTAACTGCGGAACGCACGCACCCGAGAATACGCCGGATGCCAATGCTGATCGGATAATGGAGAGCGGCCACAATCTGGATGCCAACCCTGATCGGATAGCGGGAACCGTCCACGATCCGGATGCCGACCCCGAACGGACAACGGGAAACGGCAACGATCCGGTCGCCCTCCTGAACTCGCTTGCCTGGCATCATTTGGCGCCGCGCCTCAAGCAGTTGGCGCAGGAGGTGATGGACCCGCGCGCCCGCGCGCAAGCCGTGACGCGGAGGCAGCAGGACGCGTGGCGCAGACAATTAGAGCAGCAAAAACGAGTGCAACAGGAGGCGAGGAAGGAGTCGCCATGGGCACGGGGCCTCTATGTACCGCGCCGCATGACCCTACCGTCCAACACCGTGCGTCAGAAAGTACATGCGTATGCGTGTGCGTTTTGGGCTCACGCCGACCAACACGACTCCAGCGATTTTCGTTGGGAGTACGATAAAGAAACTCGAGCGTTTCGCGCATTACTCGAGCAGGAACGGGCGGTGTGGGAGTTGCGAGCGCAAGGGGACTCCTTGCTAGAGGCGCACATGGCGGAAGATCGCCGGTACTGGGAAAAACGGGACGAGTGGCGGGCGCAGCAGATGAAGGCATCACGTGACACCTGACCGCGCTGACATCTATCGGAAGCTGGTTGGGCAAGATAGGATAGTAAGCGCGGCCGGGAAACGTGTCCGTGCGTATTGTCCCGGCGATCAGATAGACATAGACAATGGTGCAGTAACTGTTCCACCGTTACGCTCCCCTTTTCACCTGTGCGGCACTGCCTCGCCCAATCCATCCCACCGATCCCCCAGGTAATAGACGTTCGGATGCGCAATATCCGAATTGGTCGGCAAGGCGGGGCATGCGTTGCTCAGACGGACCAAGGAAGCGGGAGATCGGTTACTGGTGTCGGCGCCGGGAGTGATCTCGCGAGAGAAGGGATGACAGATGATACCCGACGGAGAGGAGGCCAGGATGCTCCTGCAACCGGCCTGGCTAGGGATCCTGGCGGGCACGGTCGATCAACACGATGCGCGCGCAATGGTCAACGCGGTGGGGGCGGTGCCGGCGCGCCCATCCGCCAAGCAACTCGAGGCGCTCGCCCGGTTGCTGGGGGACAACCTGGACGCTTGGGAGACGATGCGGATGCACGGGCCGGGGAGACAAGAGTTGGAGGAACTGATCGCCGTGGCGCTGGCGGCGACCGCGGCGGCGCGGGAGGTCAGCGATGCTCCGCTTTTCTCCACCCTATCACATGTCGCGGCCCGCGCCCTATTCGCCCGTTCCTGTGCGTACGAAGGACGAGCCGACCTGGAGCGGGCAACCCAATTATTCGAGGAATCGCTCATGCTCACCCCTGTGGGCCACCCGGATCGCTCTCGGCGCCTCGGCGCCCTCGCCAACGCGCTTTTCACACACTACACCAGGGCCGGCGAGGCGGACGATCTGCAGCGGGCGAGCGCGCTGGCCGAGGAAGCCCTCGCGCTCGCTCCCGCCGGCCACTCAGACCACGACAACCACCGCGGTGTGCTGATCTTCGCGCTCATGGCTCGCTATGCGCGCAACGGCCAACGGGGCGATCTGCGGCGGGCGGTCAAGCTGGCCGAGGAAGCCCTCGCGCTCGTTCCGGTCGATGATCCCAGCGACCACGCTGCCCTCATCGGATTAAGGGCCGCGCTCGCGCGATGCTACGCGCGCGACGACGCGGCGTTCGTTCCCGCCGACGACCTTGATCGTGCGCGCCATCTCGCCCCTGTAGCCAGTGCGCTAGCCATCCGGTACGTGCGCGTGCGCGCCTGGGATGGAGTGCGGCTGGCGTACCACATGCTGACGCTGGGCCTCGCGCTTACCCCCGCCGAGCACCCCTTACGCGCCGTCTACCTCTCGGCCGTGCTCGCCGTGCAGGGCGCCCGCCCCACGTACTGGGACGCGGATGCCTCTCGCCTCGCGCTGGCCGAGGAAATGCTCGCGCTCACCCCTGTCGACCACCCTGCCCACACCCGCCGCCGCGAAAACATAATCGCCCTACTGCGCAACCGTTACGCGCGCCTGAGTGAGGTCACGGACATCCGGCGAATGGTCGAATTGCTGGAGGAAGGTCTTGCCCTAACCGCCGCCGGGCATGCGGACCGTGCTCAGCGCATCGATGACTTGGTCACGGCGCTCAACGAACGCTATGCATGCGTGGGCGACGCCACCGATCTGCGCCGCGTCGCCGAACTGCTCACCACCGAGAGGGTCGTGTAGCCCGCCATTGGGGCGCAGGGAGGCGGTGCTCGGGCGTCACGGCCGTATCGCACGATGTCGCGCTGCCTTCCGCGTCCCATAAGGTCGGCTGGGTTGGCCGGACGATGAGGCTGGCGACGCGTGACGCACACGTTGTGTCATATCCCCTCCCATCGAATTGCTCCACAGCACCCCTAAGGGAATAAAGAGCGCATCCAACTAACGCGCACGCCCGGTCGTTCATGGCTAGAGCAAGGAGAAAGGCAGTATGGTTCGCGCGTATGCGTCGTTCGGCGAGACCAAGGAGGCAGCGGCAGTGCTCGTCAGCGCCATTGTGGATAGCATGCAGACCAATCCGTCCGCCGTGGTCCCGCTGCTTTATCAACTGCGGACCATAGAGGTAGGCATGCGAGCGGTGCATGCTGAGAGTATGAGCGCGCTCCGGTCCTTTGCAGGGCCGCAGACGCAGGCGCACCGGGACGACCCCGCGCCAGCCGACGCCGGTGGCCTCGTCCTATCCCACATGTCCGCAGTGGCGTTCGAATGGGTGGTGTTGCGACCCGAAGCGTCGGCGGCTATCTTCGACCTCATCCACGCGCTAAGAGAGTTGCTCCGCTATGAGCGCGCGCGGGAGGTCGCCGTCGCGCTCGCCGCCATCCACGCCGAGTTGAAGAAGATGGGGACATATTTCCCCATCGAGCCGAGCCCTGCGTTGACCGAACAGGAGAGCGTGCACTGGTTGGCGCTGTGCTACGCCATGGTTGGTGACGAGCGGCACGGTCGATAGTTGGGCAAGGGCGCATGAAGCCACGGGGGGCCGCGCGGCGGCAAGCCGAGAGATGCGAGGTTGGGCGCCGATCGGCGCCGCGATCGGGACTTTTCGACCTACCCCTTCGGCCACATGAGCTGGGTTCCGAGGCGTCTACTCGCGGCGGCCGCACCCGTACAGTATCATGGCGGCATGCTCCTTTCCGCACCAGATAGGGTCGGGAGACCATCAGAAATGCCCCTACATACATCCTTTTAGATTTCGGCTCTGCCGAGTTAGGAGAGGGAACGTGAAAGTCGTGAGTAACAACTGGTCAGACCTAAAGTCCGGGTACGACCTGCTCACCGCCGAAAACTCCAGGCTGCACCAGAAATGGGCGCGCGACATCGAAGCAGTGCGCGTGTCACGGCACGACAAGGAGCATCGGGCCTGGCGCGACAGGCTCACGCAGGTGCGGGCGCGGGCAGCGGCCTTGCGGTGGCCTTGCTTGACAATCGCGGGGGTGGGGGTGGTCGTCATGGTCGTGGCCATCATGGCCGCGGCCATGCCGGTCCTCGCGAGCGGGCTCGTGTGCCTGGTGGGTTTCGCGGCCACGACGGGCACCCTCCTAGCTCTGTATTCTCAATCGGTTGAGATCAAGGAGCTATCGCGCACGGAGCCGTCCCTGGACAAGACACCGAGGCTCTCCATGGATATCACCGCGGAATGGTGGAACACGATTGGCACGGGCGCGCGGGAACAGCGCGTCCATGGGGACATCGGCGAGGTGGAGTTGCTCACCCAGTTGGGCGCGGTCCTGCCCGACAGCTACGTCTGCATGAGGGGTATCCTCGTCGCGCCACAACTCGACGCCGACGTGATCGTCGTCGGGCCGATCGGGCTGTGGATCTTCGACAGCAAGTACTGGCACGGAACAATCATCGTGCGCAACGGGCAGTGGTCCCGGAGGAACCGGAGGAAACAGTACTACGAGCCCGTCGGCTATGAAGCATACCGGGACGACCCGATCGAACATGCCTTTGACGCCCAGTGGCGGAGAGAACGAGATGCCGTTTGGGCAACACTGGAAAGACGAGAGCCGCACTTCGAGTCAAACGGTTCGACGTTGATCGATCTCATCGGCGGGATCAATGGTGGGATTGTCTTCATGCACCCCCAAGTCGACTTCGACATAGACGACTCATGCTCTGTCCTCTATGGCAATTTCTCTTATTGGGTTGGACAAATCACGAACGCACACGCGGGGTCCGTACGAGCGATGCCCCTCGACCTGTGTCTGGCAGTTTTCGATGCCCTGACTGCCCAGGCACGGAAGTTGGACGCCTCGTCCGCGCAACGATCCGCCTCTGATTTGGCTTCCTCCCTCGCTGAGGCGATGGATCGTAAGGCAGCCCAGTTCGTGGCCCAAGGCGGAGGAGCAAGTCAGCATGCGCCAAGTGGGTTACCGTCACCCAACATCCGCCCATCGAAAGGGATACAGGCGCTCCTCGCCAGCGAGGTCGGACTGACGATCATGCTCATTGTGGCTGGCCATGACGTAGTCCCCCTTCAGATGGCGGCCTTTCGATCAACCGATCCGATGAAGGTGGCCCTCAACACCCTTGGCCTCGGCATCGGCGTGTGCTTGTACCTCGCCCTCATCTGGGTGTTGCCCTGGGCGCTCTGGTTGCTGGTGCAGAGGGGTTGGCGTATCTTAGGGTTCGTCAAAAAATAAAGTAGTCATATCAGGCGGCGTGGGGGAGGATGGTGTAGTTCCACTCGCCGTGGAACTCGTCGCGCCGGAGGCGGATCAAGTCCATCTCCTCATTGGAGACCTTGACCTTGAGCGGGTAGGTGTTGGTGTCCAGGTAGCTCTCGACCGTCAGGCCGGCCTCGGTGGTGGTGGCGGCGATCAGCGAGAGGATGACCACGTAGCTCACCAGCGGCGTGGCGCGCCAGTGCTGGGTGATGAAGGAGAACAGGCGGTGCTCGATCTTGTTCCATTTACTCGTGCCGGGCGGGAGATGGCACACGCTGATCTCCAAGCCGGTCTCGTCGGCCAGGCGCTGCAGCTCCCACGTCCACAGCCGCGTGCGCGAGCCGTTGCTGCCGCCGCCGTCGGCCGTGAGCAGCAGGCGGTGCGCGTCGGGATAGCGCGCCCGCCCGGCCGTGTCCCACCAGCGCCGGATGCTCTCCACGGCGAAGGCCGCCGTGTCGTGGTCGATGCCCACGTTGACCCAGCCCTCATTGGCCGCGAGGTCGTACACCCCGTAGGGCGTGACGCGCCCCAGCTCTGGGATCACGAAGTCATGCACCCGCACCTCCTCCGGCGCGCCTGTGGGCCGCCACTCCTGGCCGCCGTTCTTGACGTCGCCCACCAACTCCTTCTTCTTGGCGTCCACCGAGGCCACCGGCTCCCCCGCCGCCAGGTAGGCCTCCGCCGTCCGGTTGATATGGGCGAACGGCGCGTCGCGGTCGGGGTGGCTCGCCCCCTCGCGCGTCTTGCAGTTGCCTTGCAGGCTATAGCGCAGCTCGCGCAGCGCCTCGGCGACCCACTAGTGACATTGATCGCAAGATGCGCATAAGTTTGGTTTCGGCTCTGCCGAGTTAGGTCTTCCCGTTCATCTTGATATGCATCTCATCGAGATGCCATTTATCCTTTGGTTGCGGCCGGCGGCGGCGTAGCGCTGCGGCAATGATCGGGCCAAACTTGAGGCACCAGCGGCGGATGGTCTCGTACGAGACTGTAAGATCCCACATTAAGTGATATTGTTGGCGAAGTCGGCTCCCCCGCCGCTTATGCGCCGCGTGACCCGTTTGAGGTGATAAGCGACGCCGGACAAGGGGTGCGACGGGCACTTATTCGCCGTCTCTTAGCCCTTCTACGACT